>Ga0187892_10000407_pt1 | contig 113095 bp, 113 predicted proteins | sample MA1701073metaG_FD_139345 | JGI IMG/M metagenome (GOLD analysis project Ga0187892, IMG submission 139345) | Bio-ooze microbial communities from a basaltic lava cave in the Kipuka Kanohina Cave System on the Island of Hawaii, USA - MA170107-3 metaG ... | reverse complement strand
TCGCGCCGCTCCAAGCACCGACGCCGTGCCCCCACGCCCAGTCTAGCCTCCGACAAACCCCGCAAGCCCTCGCGCGTCCCAAAATCCGGCGTCACCTACATATCCGTGAGAAATCCGGGCTAAGCCGATCACCAGGACCCAAGCGTGCCGCGCGCTTGCGCCGCCTGTGGTCAGGGCAACAGCTTGACGCGCTCGCCGGTATAGAGCGCGCGCTGACAAGCATCGAGCACGCGGAGTACCCGGATGCCCTCCTCCCCGTCCGACGGCGGCTGGCGCTCGCCGCGCATTGCCGCCAGGAACGCCTCGCACTCGAGCCGCAGCGGCTCGGCGCCCTCATAAGGCACCGGCTCGACATCGGCCCTGGTCACTATCGGAATATTGCCGTCCCATTGCGCCTTGTGCCGATAGAGACGGAGCTTTTGCGCACCCTGCTCGACGTCATCGAACACGACCATCGCATCGCTGCCTATCACTACGAGGCGTTGGTCCTTGTAGGGATGCAGCCACGAAACGAAAATGTGTGCTTGCAGCGCTGTTCCGAAGTCGAGGTGGCTGAGCGTGGTATCGGCCACTCCCACGGCAAGGAACTGACCGCCGCTACACGCGACGCTGAACGGCATGCGCCCGGCAAGTGTAAGGATCATGGAGATGTCGTGCGGCGCGAAAGACCAGAGCGCATTCTCCTCGCGCCGTATGCGTCCGAGACTGGCCCGGTTGGCATATATGTAGCGCAGCGTGCCGAGCGCGCCCGACGACGCCGCCTTGGAGAGCGCGCGAAAGGCCGGGTGATAGAGGAGGAGATGGCCGACCATGAGGACGCGGCCGGCCTTCTCCGACTGCGCCTTGAGCCGCACGGCCTCGCCGATATCAAGGCACAGAGGCTTTTCAACGAAGACGTGCTTTCCCGCATCGATCCCCGCGGCGGCCAGCGCCCCGTGGGTCGCCGCCGGCGTGGCGATCATGACCCCCTCGATGCAGGAATCCGACCAAATGTCCTCCACGGCGCGCGCGACGCGGACATCGGGATGGCTCACCGCAAATGCTTCCCGGACCGCCGGCGCGTCGTCGTAGACCATGGCAAGGGCACCCAGCGCGTGCGCGTTGCGCACCAAATTGCGGCCCCATTGACCGAGCCCAACAACGGCGATGCGCGGTGCTGCCGCCATGATCTACTCTGCCGGCGGAGCTGGATCGCGCGCTCTGACAGTCCGTTCGACGACGGCAACGAAGCGCTCGGCTTGGTCCCGGCCGCTAAACTGCTCCCCGCCCCACCGGGCCGCCGCGGCGCTCATTCTCTCCCAGTTGACCCGGTCCTGCAGGAGCATGACGAGCCGCCGGGCAACCTCCCCAGCGTCGAAGATACCGAAGAGGAACCCAGTCTCTCCGTTGCGCACAACGCCATCGAACCGTCCCGTGGCCAACACCGGCAAACCCGCGGCGGCCGCCTCGATCACGTCGCGTCCCCAGGGGTCATCCTCTCGCGAAGGCCTGATTAAAGCCAGCGCGCCAGCCATGATGGACATCGGGTCTACGGTGAACCCGCGCAAGGCTATTCGATCCCCGAGACGTTCGCGGCTAATCCGCTCGTGTAACTTGGCTGCGAAGCGTGGATTTGTTCGAGCCACGCCATAGACGGCGATCCGCAGCGGGGGTGCATCCGCGTCGCGCAGAGCAGCGGCGACATCCACCAGGCGGTCAGTTCCCTTGGCCCAATCGATCGAGCCGAAGGCCAGCGCTTCCGGCGGATCTTCGAAAGGTCGGCGTGCGACTGCAGGCCGGCTAATGTTCCAGAGGATCTCGCCGGGACAGTACTTCCTCGGGCCGAGCTCGCCAAATCGAGTCTGTTCCTGCGGAGAAATGAAGAACATGTGCGAAACGCTATCTACGAGCGATCTGGCAAGCCAGCGGCCCCATAGGTTGGCAGGAAGCATCGCACGCGAATGGCCAATCATCGGCAGCGCCAGTCGGCGCAGCCGCCGCGCCAATAAGAAGAGGCCCTCGTAGTTGAGATGGATGAGCTGTACGCGATGCTGCTCGGCGATGGTCTTGATGCGCGTCGCTGCTTTGCCCAGTCGCCAGAGGCGCGGCAGCGAAGCTATTAGGTTTTGAAGCGCCTTGCTGCGACGTGGCACAAAAGAGGCAATCTCCGGAATGTGGTAGGTGGGGATACCGAGTTGGCGGTACCAGCCCCCGACTGGGCCGGCCTGCCGGTGCACGACCACAGGCGCCATGCGTCGACGGTCGACGCGGCTTAGCAGTTCAAACAGGCTCCGCGACGAACCGCCCCATCCGCCTTCGATGTCGATGTGGAGCGTGCGGATCGATATATCGCTAGGCGGCAACGACGGCCCCGCTCCAATCCAGCCCATGCCGGGCTAAGTACTGCTCGGTCAGCCACGCGATGGCGTGGCGCGCGCCCCGCCGATCGCACATCGCTGTCTGATAAGGAACGGACGCGGTGTTGCAAGTGGGATCCATCCAGTACTGGAAGAAGCGACGCTCGGTTCGGTGCCAGCGCTCGGCGCCGAACGGCGCGTGCAGCGCCTTCACGGCCGCCCGCAGCGGTCGGATCCAGTTCGGGCGGATCGTCTTGCGATTCACCGGAATGCGACTCCAGACGCCGCCCCAATCCGCATTTTGCAGCGTGCGCACGTAGAGCGCCTGATTTGCCTTGAGCGAGAGCGGGGTGCCCTCCCAAAACCGCAAGTAAGCATTCTCCCACAGTGGCAACCGCCATTCGTGCCCGAGGAATTCATAGATTCGCTGGCCGGCGATCACATACTTGCATTGCCGATCCTGGAACTCCGCGTATTCGTAGAGGCCGTGGTCGGCGGCCGGGTCGCCGAGAGCGCCGCCGGCGCGCTCGATCGAGGCGCGCAGCAGGCGCGTGATGCGCTCGCGCCGCGCCGGATTGCGGAGCGCCCGCCAGAGTGCAAAGTGCTTGTCGTAGAGCGCGTCGGTGATGCGGATCCAGCGCTCTTCGGCCGAGAGGGTCGCGGGCGGCGGCTGCCTTAGCGCCGGCACGATGTGAAGGCCGCTGATGTAGTCGCCCGAATTGCCGTTGGCGAGCACGGCGTCGTCGGGCACGAAGCCTTCGGCTTTGAGGGCCTCTAGCGGCGCCATGTCCTGCACGAACGGAACCGAGGCGCAGCTATCGGCGAAGTCGAGATAGCGGCGATAGGTCTCGCGGGCGAAGAACTTGCGCTGGGTCGAAATCGTCGTCGGCACGAAGCGCCAGGGATAGCCGAGCTTCTCGGCGATCGCCCGGCTCGCCTCGGCTTCGAAATTGCCCGCGCGCCCGTAAGCGTAGCAGTGCACATTCTTGTAGCCGAGATGGCGTGCGGCGCTCGCGATCAGCCGCGAATCGAGCCCCGCGCTCAGCGGCACCACCAGCGTCCGGCCGCCGAGCGAGGCCAGCGTCCGCTCCATGACGCCGAGCGTCGTTTCGGCCAGCGCGCGTTCCGCCGCCGCGGCGTCGATCGAGCACACGCGCCACGGCCGATAGGTGAAGTAGCGATGTCGCGATGCATGCGCCGCATCGAAGACCATCATCTCGCCCGGACCAAGGACTTCGAGCCCCCGATAGAGCGATGCCGTGTCGATCGTGTAGCCGGCCATGCCCAGCGCAAGCGCCGCATCCGGATCGATCGCGCCGGCGCCCAGGCCCATGCGCTTGCGCAGGCTGTTGGGCTGATCGTCGACGACCCATTCGCCGTCGACGCGCGCGGCCGCCAGGGGAATGCTGCGAACCCAGTCGACGGCCGCAAGCGCCCAGCCATTTCCGACGGCTGCAATCGCAAAATGGCCGTTGGTCTCCCGCAGCAGCGTACCGAGCCGATCGGGTGAGGGCGCTGCGGACGCAAGGCGCGCCGCGAGCTCGGGCGCGGCGAGGCGGTCGATCCAGCCCTTGAGCCAAAGCGTAACGCCGGGCGCGCGATGGCAGCGCCAGCCGAACTCGGCCTCGATCGCGATCGTCGCCGTCGCGCCGGTCGCCTCCGCGGTAGTGCTCACGGCCGGCGGCGTATGCGCCTCACCGCCATGAACGCCTCGGCAGCGCCAAGGCCCGATTGCGCGCCGCGCCAGCGCGCGAGCGCGCGGACACCTTCGACCGAGCGCGGATGCGGCCAGTCGCGGATCTCGCCCTTGTAGCAGGCGAGCGCGCGGACCTTGCGCTCCAGAGTGTTGCCGATGTCCAGAAAATCGGTCGGCTGGAACGGCTGGAAGCCGGGGCCGGTCCACTCGGTGGCCGAATTCGTCTCGCCGGCGAGGATTTCTGCCGTGCGCGCGCCAGGCAACGGCCGCGCCGCGGTCAGCACCGCCTGCTGGACGATGCGGTGATCGCTGTTCAGGTCGCCGGCATGATGCGTGTAGATCACATCGGCCGGGCTTTCCGCGAGGAAGGCCTCGACCGCGCGCACGATCTCGAGCAGCGCCACCGTATCCATGCGGTTGTCAGGAAAGTCGCGCGCGGTCACCGATTTGGCGCCGAGAATTTTCGCTGCTTCACGCGCATCGATGCCGAGCCGCTCGACGGCACGCGCCTGATCGCCGCCGCGCGCCGCGGCGCCGGTGGCGAGGATCAGGATGTGGACTGCGTCTCCGGCATCGGCGTGCAGCGCGATGGCGCCACCGGCCAGCAGCACCTCGTCGTCGGGATGTGCGACGATGACGGCGATGCTGCGCTCAGTCATGCACCACCGCCTTTTCGAGCCGGTAGATCACCATCTCGCCCTCGCGGCCCTCCTCCGAAAATCCTGCCGCCGCGAACAGTCCGCGCGAGGCCACGTTGCCCGCCTTGACGCGCGCCACCGCCGCGCCTACTGCCGCGCGCTCCAGCGCGGCCAACAGCGCCGCGCGCGCAATCCCGCGGCCGCGCGCCGCCGGCGCCACGTAGATGTCGATTGCATGCACCGCGCCGTGCGGCTCGAGCCTGACCTGGCCGACCGCGGCGCCCGCCCTTTCGATGATGACGAGCGTCGTCGCGGGGTCGTCGATCTTGCGCTCGAGCCAGGCACAATGCGCTTGCCAGGGGATCGGCCCCGCCGTGTGCTCCTTCTGCGCCAGCGAATCGGGTGCGTTGACCCAGTCAAACAAGAGCCGTGCATCGGCGCGCGTCGCATTCCGCAGATTTATTCCGGAGGGCCTCACGCCGTCTTCCTTACCGAGAAGGTCGGCTGCACGAGCGCGCCTTTCAACCGTGCGGCCGGATCGGGCGCATCGAGGTGCCCGCGCACGGCGCCGAGCGCCGCGTCGAACGCGGCCAGCGTTTCCTGCATGACCGCCTCGCTGTCGTGCGGCAGGCAGAGATTGTAGCTAGCGGCAAGCAGCAGCCCGGCGGCCACGAATTCCTGACGCAGGAGGCTGTTCATCAGCTGTCGCTCGACCGGCGGATTGGTGATGAACAGGCGCGGCCACCAGCCGTCGCCGGCGAAGCGCAGCACGCCGGCCAAGCCGTGCTTCTCGAACAGGCGGTTGCTCGCTGCGATAAGCGCGTCGCCGCGCCGCCACAGCCGCTCGACCGCGTTCTCACGCGCGAGCTTGTCGATAGTGGCGATCGCCGCCGCGATTGAGAGGGCCTCGCCGCCGAAGGTGCCGGAGAAGAAGATGTCGTCCATCCTGGACATGATCCCGCGACGCCCGACCACGGCCGAGATCGGCATGCCGTTGGCCATCGCCTTGCCGAACGCGGCGAGGTCCGGGGTCACGCCATAAAAGGCCTGGGCACCGCCGCGATGCATGCGGAAGCCGCTGACGATCTCGTCGAAGATCAGGACGACGCCATAGCGTTCCGTCAGCGCGCGCAGGCGGGCGAGGAAACCGGGCACCGGCGCCGTGGCGCCGGCGGGCTCGAGGATCACCGCGGCATACATGTCGGGCTCGCGGGCCAACATCGCGGCCAGCGCGTCGGCATCGTTGAACGGGAAGGTCGCAGAAAGCGCGCGCACCGCCGCTGGCACGCCGAGATGGCGGCTCGTCGAGCCGATATACCAATCGTGCCAGCCGTGGTAGCCGCAGAGCGCCACCTTGTCCCGGCCGGTATGGGCGCGTGCGAGGCGGATCGCCGCGCTCGTCGCATCCGAGCCATTCTTGCCGTAGCGCACCATCTCGGCGCACGGGATGTCGCGTGCCAGACGATCGGCGAGATCGGCTTCGATCGTTGACGCCAGCGAAAAACTCATTCCGTCCCGGAGCTGCGCGCGGATGGCGGCGTCGACATCGGGATCGCCATAGCCGAGCACATTGGCCATCAGGCCCTGTAGATAGTCGATGAAGACATTCCCGTCGGGATCAGTGATCCGGCAGCCCGCGCCGGCCTGGATGAAGAGCGGCGACGCGCCTCTTACCCATTGCTGATGGCTTTTCGAGAAGGTTTGCGAACCGAGCGGGATCCGCTCGATCGCACGCGCGAAGAGCTGGTTCGAGCGGTCAAAGCGGCGGCCATTCACGGCGCCCTTGGCGAGGTCGCGCATGGCACCTTCGTTCGGCTTGTGGCGCCGGTTGATCCAGAAGAGATCGGGATCGCGCGTCATCGCCGCCACGGCTTCGAGCCAGTGGAATTCCGCCGGCAATTGCGGCAACAGACGGCGCAGGAAGGCCAGATCTTCTGGCTCGTCGAGCGTCCAGCGCAGATGGCTGAAATCGACCTCGTGGACGATTTGCGCCGTCTTGAAGCCGCCCCAGGGGAGGCGATCCTTGAGGCGGCCGTGGATATAGGGCGTGACGTGCTGGCGTAGGAACGCATGCTTCGCCTCTGCATGCGCGCGCTCGAGCGCCGCGCGCGAGAACACCTCGACATCGAGCCCGTCCGGATAGCTGCGCACGAGATGGTTCGAAACGTAGTCGGCGCCGCCCGCCGCATACTTCGCAACCGCACGCCCGATAACGTCGGGGTCGGCGAGCGGGCAATCGCCGGTAAGGCGCACCATAGCCTGCGCACTAGTCTCGGCCGCGACGGCGGCGAAGCGGCTCAGCACGTCGTTTTCGTCGCCGCGGAAAACCGGTACCCCGAGCTCGCGCGCGAAATCGGCGAGCTCATCGTCGGCCGCCATGTCGCTGCACGCGAGCCACACCGCGTCCAGGCCGGCCGCACGCCGCACGCGCGTGAGCGTCCACCAGATCGCCGGACGGCCCGCGATCTCGGCCATCACTTTGCCAAAAAGGCGGGTCGAGCTCATCCGCGCCTGGACGACGGCGACGACGCCCGTCACAGCGCACTCCCGGTTCCGCACGCAACGGCGGGATTGAAGCACCCAACATAGATCTTGTCGGAAAGTTCGCCGTTGGGCCCCACGAACTGGTCTTTGAGCGCGGCCTCGACCACAAACCCGGCTGCCTGATAGGCTTTGAGCGAGCCCAGGTTCAGCGAGTCTATGCTGGCCGACAGCTTGCGCAGCTTCAACTCGCCGAACGCGATGTCGATGCCGAGCCTGATGGCGGCGCGCGCATAGCCCTTGCCCCACGCCTCGCGCTCGCCGATGATGGTCACCATGTCGGAGACCGAATGCTTGCGATTGATCGGCCCGATCTTGAGATTGCCGATGTGCCGCCGCGAAGACGTCTCGCAGATTGCGTAGATGCGCCAGAGCAACCCGCCCTGTCCTTGGCGGAGATGATCGATGGCGTCCTGCCGCGTGATGTCCCGCGCATCGAGGAATCGGATCACGTCGAGATCGTGAAACCAGGCGAGATAACGGTCGGTAAAGTCGCTCTCAGTGAGCGGACGCAGATCGACTCCCGCCGCCTCGGCCGCCTTCGCCCTGGGCGACGCTGCACTCATGGCAGCGCCTCCACCGGCACGAGCTTGCAGTCCAGATAGGGCACCACCGCCACCGTCGCCGGAACTTCTACGTCAGGGATGCGCTCGCCTTTCGCCAGCGATATCAGATCGTCGTAGAACGGAATGCCGGCAAGGATCGAGGCCGCGATCGAGCCGGAGGGGCGCGGGTTGATTTCGATCACCACCGGCCGCCCATTTCGGTCTGTCATTAGGTCGTAGTCGTAAAGCCACGAGACGTTGAGTGCGGCCGTGACCTGGCGTGCGAGCGTCATCAAATCATCGCGCGGCACCAGCACGCCGCCGGTGAACGGCACGCCCGCCGGATTGAGGCGGCGGCGCGGCATCGCGCGCAGGAGGCGGCCTTCCCATGCCAGGATGTCGATGTCGTAGGCGGGCGCGTCGAGGCGCTCCATCACCAGTGCTGGGAGATTGCCCGCGACCTCGGCCATGAGCTCCTCCCGAAAGGTCGCTAGGTCGGCGTGGCGTTCGCGCGAGCCAAGATAGAGCGTGGCGCCCCTCGCATCGCGACGCACGACGACGACGCCGCGGTTTCCGCGCGCGCGTCCAGGTTTCACTGCGAAATCGCCGCGATCGGCAAAGCACGCGACGGCGGCGGCCAACGCGTCAGGCGTCTCCGCCACCACCCATTCGGGCATTGCGAGTCCCGCGGCGACGAGCGCGCGATAGCTCGCCGCCTTGTCGGCCATGACCTTGAGCGTCTCGAGCGGCGCGCAAGCGAGAGTGGCTCCTTCCCGTTCGATGCGCGGCCGCGCCGCCGCCAACGCCAGCGCCTCCTCGTCCGACCACGGCAGCACTAGGCCGATGCCATGCCTGCGGATCAGCGCCACGATCGCCTCGACATAGCCGGGGTCGCCGCCGCCGGGCACCATCGCGAACGCGTCGGCGAAGAAGCGTCCCGCCGCCTCTGCGCGCTGATCGACCGCGACAAGGAACACCTCATGGCGCCGGCTCTCCTTCATGAGGCGGATATTGAGAGGCGCCAACGCTCCACCGGCGGAGGTGACAAGGACGCGCATGGTCAAACGATCCCTTCGACCATCTCCGCGGTGATCCCGGTCAGGCGCGGCGCCGGCGCGGCGAGCCGCCGGCCGATCACATCGGGTAGCCGTTTGGCGGGCAGAGCGGCACAATCGGCGGGAAGACGCATCAGGAAGACGTCGGCGGCGCCCAGCACGACGCCCGCGCGAAGATCCCGCGCGGCAACGAGCCAGCGGTGCCGTCCATCGCGCAGCGCCAACTCGGCCGCGACCGGCCCCTTCTCGGCGGTGCCGAGCATCGCCTCGACGGCGCGGATCTCGCGCACCATCGCCGCGAAGGCCGAGGGCTCGAGCGAGATCGCGTGATCTGCGCCGGCCGCGGACGCATCCATCGTAAAATGCTTCTCGATCAGCGAGGCGCCGGCGGCTACCGCCGCAACTGAGGCGAGCCCGCCTTCGTGATGGTCCGAATAGCCGACAGGCGCGTTCGCGTCGGCGGCGAGCGTCGCCATGGCGCGCAGATTGAGTGTCGCAGCGGGCGCCGGATAGAGCGAGGTGCATTGCAGCACCGCAAGCGCGCAGCACCCCGCGCCGCGCGCCGCTGCGACCGCTTCCTGCACCTCGTCGCGCCGCGCCATGCCCGTGGAGACGATCAGCGGCCGCCCTGTTCCGGCGGCGGCGCGGATCAGCGGCAAGTTAGTCAGCAGGCCCGACGAGATCTTGATCGCCGGCATGCCGAGCGCCGTTATCATCGAGAGCGCGGTGAGATCACCGGGTGTCGAGAACAAGATGACGCCGGCCTTGTTAGCATGCGCCATCAGGCGCCGGAGCGCATCTTCGGCGAGCACGCTGTCGCGAAACAGGCGGTAGCTCTCGGTGGCCGGATGATAGCTCTCCTCAGGCGTCACGGTTTGGAGCTTCACTGCATCGGCACCGGCGCTCGCGGCCGCGTCGATCATTTCGCCGCAACGGCGTTCGTCGCCGCCATGGTTGATACCGACCTCTGCAATGATGAAGCAGGGATGGCCGGCGCCGACGCGCCGCCCGGCGATCGCAATCTCTCGCGGTTCAGCCATGCAGCCGCGCCAGCAGCGCCGCCGCGCGTCGGCCCGTCGATCCGGCGGGCCCCGCGATCCCCTCGCGTACGAGCGCGCGCCGCGGCGGCACCTTGGCGCGCCAAGCCTGCTCGATTTCGCCGCGGTCGCGCGCCAGCAGATCGGCAAGCCGGTCGGGCCAATCGGCACTGTCGAGATCAACGCTCAGAAACGCGTCGGCGAACTGCGCCCGCAGCGCATCGTCGACCAGCGCATGCCACACCGACGAGCCGAGATGGATCAGCGGAATGCCCGCCCCCACGCACCAGCCGATGGTGCTCGAATTCGCGGTGGTCACGATCATGTCCGCGGCGGCGCGCACATAGCGGAAATCGGCCCAGCCGATGAGACGCACGTTCGACGGCAGGTCGAACAGTTCGTCGTATTCGGCGTGATACAGGAAACGCCGGGCCGGATAGGGCTTGAACAGCACGGTCTTGCCGACGCGGCCATAGACCTCAGTCAGCAGGCGCCGCTCGGTTTCAAACACGAACGACTCGACCGGCGAATCGTCGCCGGGGCGCACGTTGCCGCCATAGAGCAACGTTGAAACATGGATCACCGCGCAATCGCCGCGCGCTAGGCCGAGCCGGCGTCGCGCCCAGCGGCGCTGCAGAGGCCGGCGGAACATCCGCCGTGTCTGGTCGGCTAGGCCCACGATCTCGATCCGCGGTCGGCCGTTCACGCGCGCGCGCGCGAATGATCGCGCGGCGGCCGCGCTCGAAACCATCAGTGCGTCGCACGTCGTCGCCTCCGACACAGCGAGGCGGCGTTCCGACGTGTGCGCGATGCCGGTGGTGGCGCCATGCTCGAAATCCACGAGCGTGATGCCGCGTGCCGCGCACAGCGCCTGAAGCTGGCCGGCGAGGGGGCCGTAGAAGCCGCTGGTCGCGAGAGTCTTGCGGCGGCCAACGCCGGCGAAAGCGCGATCGAGCGCGCGATCGAGCGCCTGCCGCGTTCCAGCCAGCGAACGCATTCCGGCGGCGAGATGATCGACGGCCACCGCTGCGATTGCCGCGGCCTCGACCTCGGTAAAGGCGCCGGTCGCGGCGATGTGCTCGCGGAGAACCGGGTGCGCTAAGGCCTCGAGCCACGGATCGGACGCCGGCGGCCGGCCGAACGGCGGCGGCTCCTCGCCGGCGTAAGCCGGCGCCTCGAAACGGCCGAGGCGGAAGCCGCGCAACGCAAGCCACGGCAGCGTTTCGCGCAACGTCTCGGCGAGCTTGCCGACGACGATTCCACGGCGCCAGCCGAGGCGGTGCAGGCGCAGGCGCTGCGCCGTCTCATAGGCCAGCATCGCAAGCGGGACCAGGGCACCACGCAGCACGTCGCTGTCGATGGCGGTCTCGTTGATCGCTTCCGGAATAGCAGCGGCCACCGGCTCGAATATCGTGGGCCGGCTCCCGAAATAGCCATGTTCGGCGAGCGGACGATGGCAGCATGCGAACCGCGGCAAGCGCCACGGATCGTTGGCCTGCCAGCGCGGAACCTCGGCGCCCGCCAGCACCAACAGCCCGGGCCCGTGGTCGACCAGCGCACGGCTGAGCATCACGCCGCGATGCATCAGCGTTGCCACGATCGCGCGCAGCACCATCGTGACGTTGAGTGGCCCCTTGAGCCCGCCATAGCGCACTACGGCGCCGGCTGCTTCGAGGCGCACATCGAGCGCCAGCACCGCATCGATCGCGGCGCGGCCCAGCTGCGTCGCGTCGGGTTGGTGCAGACGCCTCGAAATGTCTTCAATGGACACGGAGACGCGCCGGTCGTGCGCCAGCAGTGGATTGTCGGTGATGATGCGCGCGCCGGCATGTGCAGCAGCCATCTTCAGCGCGGCCGCGGCGTTGTCGACGAGCACGAGCGGGTGCGGCGCGCTCACCGCACCACCTTGCGCACGATGTCCGCGACGGTGTCGACGTCACGATCCTCAAGCCCGAAATACATCGGCAAGCTGAGCGTACGCGCATAGTAGTGCTCGGCGCCGGGCAGCGGCTTATGGCCTTGTGCCGCGTAGTAGGGCTGGCGGTAGAGCGGAATGTAATGAACTTGGCTGCCGACGCCTTCGGCCGCGAGCGCGTTCATCACTTGGCCGCGGCTCTTGCCGAGCGCCTCGAAGTCGATCGCCGCCGGGTAGAGATGCCAGACATGGCTATCCCGCTCGTCGGGCAGCGGCGGCGTCCGCAGATACCGCAGATTGCCGAGCCGCTCGGCATAACGCACCGCGATCTCGGCACGACGCCTGTTGCTCTCGCCGAGGCGCTTCAGCTGACTGAGGCCCAGCGCGCATTCGAGCTCGGTAGCGCGGTAATTCCAGCCGACTTCGTGCATCTCGTAATACCACGGCGCATCAGGTTCGGGCGCTGCCGTCCATTCGGCGCGATTGCGCGTGAGCCCGTGATTGCGCAGTAAACGCGCGCGAGCGGCGATGGCGTCCGTGTTCGTGAGCACGGCGCCGCCCTCGCCCATCGCTACATGCTTGATCGCATGGAAGCTCAGCACCGCGGCGTCGGAATGCGCGCAATCGCCGATCGCGTAGCGCTTCCCGGCCGCGTCGCGGTAGGCCGCGAGCGGCGCGTGGCAGGCATCTTCGATCACCGCGCAGCCATACTCCGCGGCAACTGCGCGCAGTCCGGGGAGATTGCAGGGCCGGCCGCCGAGATGGACGGGCGCGATCGCCGCGACCGGAAACCTCGCGAATTCGAGTGCGCGCCGCGCGGCCTCGACGGTCATGTTTCCCGTCGTCGGGTCCACATCGGCGAACGCCACCGGCGCATTGCACATGCGCGCGGCATTGGTAGTGGCCAGGAACGTGATCGGCGTCGTGACCAATCCGCGCGCCGGCCCCAGGCCCAGCGCCATATAGGCGAGATGCAGCGCCGCAGTGCCGGAATTGCAGACGACGGCGTGCTTGACACCGAACCGCGTACCGAGTGCCGCTTCGAAAGCATCGACCACCGCCCCTTGCGTCAGGAAGGCGCCTTGCATAGCGGCTGCGACGGCGGCGACGTCATCTTTCGTGACCCATTGTCGGGCATAGGGGAAGCGGATGCTCATCGGGCCAAGGCCGGCATGGCGCGCTCGGCCAAAGCGGCTGCGAGCCGCTCGCCGCCGCGACCGTCGACGATATCGAACGCCGCTGCGCCGAGCGCGGCACGTCTTGCGCCGTCGTCGAGCAGGCATTGCACGGCGTCGGCTAGGCCGTCGATCGTCGCCGGTGCCGAGACCGCGCAACCGCGTGCGACCCATGCCGCGGCGAGCGGTACCTGCTGTTCATTTTGAGCGACGAGGATTGCGGGAAGCGCGCAGCACGCGCGCTCGTATTGCGAGACGCCCGGCGCGCCGATGGCCAAATCGTGCGAGAGGTAGAGCGCAAGCATGTCGGCGGGATCGCTCACAATGCGAAGCGCCGGTGACCGCGCGCACAGCGTCTCAATCTGGTCCCGGCCCAGGTAGGCGCGGCCCAGTACGATCGTTGCGTCGGCGCGCAGCCGCATGAGCACCTCAGCCGCCGTGCCGGTACGGTCGGCGCTGTCGCGTGCCCCGAAGGCGACCAGGACGCGGCACGCCGCGGCCATATTGCGCTTTGCGCGACGCGCTCCTTTGCGTGCAGCGGCGAGGCCCGGATCGAGCGGCATCCAGGTCGGACCGCCGAGCAGACGCGCGCCGCCCTGCGCCGACGGCGAGCAGTCGATCGAAACATGCTCGGGCCCATAAGGGGGGCCGTCGCGAAAGGCTGCCGTCCACGCGGACTCGGCCGCTGCCTCGATGGCCGTAGCCCGCACGGCGGGCGAATCGAAGATCGCCGCCAGTTCACCACGCGCCGCGGCGAGCAGCCGGTCGCTGCCCTCGATAGACGCTTCGGCCGTGCAACGAAAATCGGCAAGAGAACCCGGTGTCGGCGATGCCGGATCCACGAAAATCTCAACGAGGCCCGGCAATGCGCGGGCGAGCGCAGCGCAGCGCGCCACATGGCCGGCGCCGAAGCGCAAATCCGTGGCGATGCGCAAGCCCCACCGCAAAGGCCGCGAGGACTGCAAGGCCGTTATGCCGCCGGCAGCGCGTCGACCAGCGCGCGCAGTTCGCCCGGCGTGACCCACCGGTCGTTGGTATTGCTCGCATACTCGAACGGGACCTTGATCGGGCGGCCTTGGTCGCGCACGCGCTCCAAGAAGGCGGAAACGTTCCACCAATGGTGCCCGGGCTGCAGGATGTAGTATTCGCCCATGTCGACGCAATTGCGCGACTCTTCGCTCGGAATCATCACTTCATGGAGCTTTTCGCCGGGCCGGATGCCGACGACCTCGTGGCGTCCGCCCGGGAGAATGAGCGGAACCAGATCCATCACGCGCATGCTCGGCAGCTTGGGCACAAAGACCTCGCCGCCCAACATCGATCCGATGCACTGTTGCACAAAGCGCACGCCCTGCTCGAGGGTGATGACGAAGCGCGTCATGTCGGGGTGGGTGAGCGGCAGTTGCTGCCGGCCGTCGCGTGCCAGCTTTTTGAAGAACGGGATGACGCTTCCGCGAGACCCGACCACGTTGCCGTAGCGGACGACCGCGAAGCGCGTGCGGTGGTGGCCGGCGAGATTGTTCGCGGCGATGAACAGCTTGTCCGAGCAGAGCTTGGTGGCCCCGTAGAGATTGATCGGGTTGGCGGCCTTGTCCGTCGAAAGGGCCACGACGCGCTCGACGTCGTTGTCGATAGCCGCGTCGATGACGTTCTGGGCGCCGAGGATGTTAGTGGCAATGCACTCGGTCGGATTGTACTCGGCCGCGGTGATCTGCTTCATGGCCGCGGCGTGCACGACCACGTCGACGCCAGCCAAGGCACGCGCCATGCGGGCGCGGTCGCGCACATCGCCGACGAAGTAGCGCAGGCACGGATAAGCGGCCTCGGAGAGCCGCTGCGCCATCTCGAACTGCTTCAGCTCGTCGCGGCTGAAGACGACGAGCCGCCGTGGCCGATAGTGCTTCAGCATGTGCTCGACGAAGTGCTGCCCGAAGGAGCCCGTGCCGCCAGTGACGAGTACGGACTTGTTCTCGAGCGTGGGAGGATGTGCGTTCATTGTCCGGGCACAAGGTTGAGCGCGCGGCCTTGCGCGGCGAAGACGTGCTCGCGGTACCACGCGAAGGTCTTCGCCACGCCGACCTCCGCCGCAACCACGCTGCGATAACCGGTGATCGCCGCGCAGAGCGACATGTCCGGCGCGCGGCGCGCGGGCGAGCCTTCGGTTTCCGGCATCGGCTTAATCTCTAGCTGCCGGCCTACGGTCGCGAGCACGATCTCGGCGAGGCGCCCGATCGCGAGCTCCGGCGCCTCGGTGCCAACGTTAACGGCCTTGCCGGCTGCAGCCGGCGCCGTTGCTAGGCAGAGCATCATCTCGACCGCGTCGTCGATGTAGCAGAAGGTGCGGGTGTGGCGGACCGAGAAGACTTCGAGCGGATCACAGTCGGCGGCGGTATAGGCTTTCTTCAAGAGCTCGGGCACCACATGCGCCATGCCCATGCGTGGCCCGTAGATATTGTGCGGACGCACAATCGTCACCGGCACGCCGGCATGGAGGCAAAGCGCTTCGCCGTAGATCTTGGAGAGCATGTAGGAGCTGCGCGGCCTGTCCAACGCCGGCAGCGCCAGCGCTGTGCGCTCCGGTGTCGGCAAATCGAGGCCGAAATGCTCGAGCGTGCCGGCATAGACCTCGCTGGTCGAGGCGAAGACGAGCCGCTGCAGCGCCGCCTGACGGCGGGCCAGCGCGATGGCGGCGATCGTCAGCTCGGCGTTGCCCTCAAGCACCTCAAACGGGCGATGCAGCACGTTCTGGACGCCGAGGATGGCCGCGAAATGAAAGATCTCGGTGTAGCCGCGGCCGACCTTCTCGAGGAACGCGGGATCGCGGAGATCGCCCTCGTGCAACGTCGCGCGCTCACCGAGCAGCACCGCCACAAGGTCGGGATCGCGCGCGCCGCGTGAGAAATTGTCGGCGAGATCGACGCGCCATCCCTCGCGCAGCAGCCGGCGCGCCAGATGCAGGCCGATGAACCCGGCGCCGCCCGTGATCAGCGCATGCCTCACAAGCTGAGCCCCCGCCCAGTGCTTTCGACGCGCAGGCCGACGGCGCGCAGCGCCGCCCGTGTCGCATCGCTGAGAACATTGTCGCAGTCATAGACCAGCGGCCGCGCCGCGCCGAGCCACGCGGCCAGGTCGAGCTCGCGATAAGCGCGATGCGGCACGGCAAGCACGACCACATCGGCCTGGCGCGGATCGGGCAAGGCTTCGTCGATCGCGAGACCTAGCTCCGGCCAGCGGCGCACATAGGGATCCTGACAGACGATGCGCGCTCCGCGCCGCTCGGCCTCGCGATAGAAGATCTCCGAGGCGGCATGGCGCGTGTCGTCGACCTCCGAGCGATAGGCCACGCCGAGCAAGATCAGCGATTTTCCCGCGAGCCCGCCGGCGAGCGCTTCGATGCGGTCGAGGTTGGTCACCGGCATACGCCGATTGACGGCCATCGCCGTGGCGCAGAACGGGAAGTCGAGCGGCCGGCCGGGCATGTAGCGCGCGACGGCCGCCGGCGCGAACAGCGGATCCTTGGTGAGGCAGTATCCGCCGACGCCGAAGCCTGGCTGGCGGATGTTGTTGTGGGTCGGGCGGTCGCGGATCGCGCCGATTACTTCGAAGAGGTCGACGCCCGCGGCCTCTGCGAAGCGGGCCCATTCCTCGATGAACGCGATATTCACCGCGCGATAGCTGTTCTCCAGCACCTTTCCCGTCTCCGACGCCGTAGTCGAGCCGAGTCGGCGCAGCGGATATTTCTTGACGTCGACCACGCGGGAGAGGAATGCGGCGCAGGCGTCGGCCGCCGCCGGGGTGTGCCCCGCATAGACGCGCCAGAAGTTCACGATCGAGTCGAAGTAATCGGGGCCCGGCATCACGCGCTCGTAGGAATGCGCGATGAGCAGCGCATCGTTCGGCAAGTGGCGGGCGGCGAGCTCTGCGGCCAGCGCCGGCGCTGCGAGATTGGCGCAGGTTCCCGGCGGCACCGTCGTCTCCACCACCACGAGCGCGCCCGGCGGCAGCTCGCGCCCGAGCGTGCGCACCGCCTCTTCGAAAACGCCAAGCGCGATGCGCGGCGGGCCGTCGCCACCATCGGCAATGTCGAGATGCACATCGACGACGGCCACGTGCGCCAAGCCAAAGGCCGCGGGATCGGTGGTAGCTACGAGGTTGCCGGCGCGATGCGCCGCCGCGAGCGCGTTGGCGATGTTGGGATCGGGGCACGCGAACGGAAACGCGCCCCCGTGCAAACGCTGCGCGCGCTCCCGCCCCTGCGCCGTGTTGAGCTCGACGCCGATCACGTCGAAATGCGGCGCGCCGTCGGCGCCGCGGGCACTGGCGATCGCCGCCGCCATCGCCGCCCCGACGAAGCCGAGCCCCTGTACGCATACGACGGCGCGCGCCGACGCCGGATCGAGGCCGAAGCGAGCGCGCAGCCCCTCATCCTTGCGCGGCATCGCCGCCAACGAAGCGGGGGATCCCGGCATGGCTCAGTCCAGCCGCCCCGCGAGCGCGCCGGCGGCGGCGACGCGCTGTGCGTGGAGGCCCATGAGATCGCGCAGCAGATCCGCCGCCCGCTCCACCTGGGCGGGGGCGACATCGGTCGATGTCTTGATGAACAGCGGATCGGCTTCGATTCCGATCATCTCGGTCGCCTTTTTGAGGCGGGCCGCCGAGCGCTTGTAGGGATCGGCCATGGCCTCGGCATTCGCCGTTACGCGGCGCAGGATCGCGGCGAGTTCGCCGAGATCGTGCACGGCGACGACGCTCGGCAGGAAAGCGAACTCGGAGCGCTCGGTGAAGATCAGCGCGGGTTTGCCGAACATCGCGGCCTCGAGCGTGACCGTTCCGGCCAGCGACGCGGTCGCCAGTGCTTTCGGGATCAAGTCGATGGCGCGCAGGCCCGGGTCGGCCATGATCACGTTCGGCAGCGCGAGCAGGTTCTTGTAGAAATCGAGCGGCCGTGCGCCGATCCAGGCGTGCTCCTTGATCACGAGGTTCACGCCGACCGGGAGCGACAAGGCGAGCTGGCGCGCGATGGCACCCTGGTCGTTGAACTCCTTGCAGCGCCCCTGGACCGAGAATTCGGGCTCGTTCTGAAATGCGAAGAAGACGAAGGGCCGCGCCGCGATCCGCGCCGTGTCCCACTCGCAGAGGTCGATGAAGCGCCGATAGTAGAGCCAGTCGGACCAGAGCCGGCGCGCTTCTCGGATCGGGTTCCCCCGCTGGGTCCTGCCGAGCTCCCCCGCCCGGAAATCCAGCCACAGAAACTCGGCCCAGTGCCAGAAATGCGCCGCGGACTGTTTCACCGTGCCAAGCAGCGAATAGCGCTGATCGATCTTCCTGTGCTCCAGGTAGACGGGGCGCGCGGGCGGCGCCGCCTCGGTCTCCGGCAGCGCCGCGCACTCGCCGGCCGCCTCGTAGGCCAGGCGATGCTGCAGCCCGCCGCAATAGGCGCCGGTGGCCCAATAAGCGTAGTTCTTGTGCTTGGCCGTATAAGGATAGGTGACGAGGACGCCGCGCGCTCCGGCGACCGCGGCGCAGACGGCTTCGCCGCCCGATCGCGGCCAGATCAAGGCGAGGTCGATCGCGTGGCGCTCGAACAGATCCTCGAAAAAGCGGAAGCTCTCATTCGCCGCATGGGCGAGCGCCGCGGGCGGCATCGGCCGCCGGCGGCGAAACGGTGTCCGCGCGCCGCCGGCCACGAGCCGCCAGGCGAGCTCCCGCTCCTGCTGGTAGATGTCGAGGGAATAGGAAATGCCGTAGCGCTGCTCGTTGCTGCGCGCCGCGGCGAAGACGTCCGTTCCCGCACGTGGCACAGTTTCCATCAGATCGAGGAACTCCGGCGCGATCAGGAACCAGTCGTCCGGCCCGCAATTGGGACGAAACTCGGCCTCGTAGTGATGCACGCCGGGCGGCAGCAGAATGACGAAGCGCGTGTCCCAGCGCTCGCGCATCACCTTCATCAGCGGCTTGTAAAGCCAGTTCAGCACGCGATATGGCCCCAGCAGGACGCAGCGGGGCACCGGGCGCTCCCGTTCCGAGCGGCTATCCATCACGAGCGGCCGCTCTCGGAGCGGGCCATGGCCTCGGCCGTTGCGAAATGCAGCGCCGTGTCGATGCTGACCGAGCACGCGTCGGGCATCAGATAGTAGGCGCAGTCGGCGGCGTTGATCAGCCGGCCGTGGCGGCGAAGGCTTTCGGCCCAGGTGATGTAGATGGCGCCGTTGGGCCGGTAGAGCGTCGGGAATTGCTGGCGGACGAGATCGAACACGTCGACGCCGGGCTTGAAGTCGAAGGCCGGTTGGATGCGGCTCTTCTCGAGCTTGAACATCCACCAGGGCGGATAGTCCTGCTCCTTCAGCGAGATCAGGCTGTCGGCGCCCGAGGCGAAGAACGCATCGAGCGATTCGTCGATGTGCCGAGGCTTGCGCAGCGGCGTCGTCGGCTGCAGGCACATAACCGCGTCGTAGCGCTCGCCGCGCTGCTCGGCCATGAACGCGAGGGCGTGGGCCACGACGTCCGCCTGCTTGCTGCGATCGCCTCCGAGCTCGGGAGGCCGCATGAACGGCGCCTCGCACCCGTATTCCCGGCCGACTGCGGCGATCTCGTCGTCATCGGTGCTGAGGATCACGGTCGTGAGGCCGCGCGCCCTCTGGGCCGCCTCGATCGTCCAGGCGATCAGCGGCTTCCCGCAAAGGGGCAGCACGTTCTTGCGCGGCAAGCCCTTCGAGGCGCCGCGCGCGGGGATTACGCCAAGAACGCGCTTTTTCGGAGCGGCCGTCGGCATCGCGCTCATCGGAAGCGCCCGCGCCCCTAGTTGCGCAAGCCGAGGTTGCGCGCCGTGTTGCGCAGCGCGGCCCGCACATATTGCTTGGTTGACAAATGCCGGATCGTCGGGTCCCCGCGGAAGAATTCGAGATGGTCGATGCGGTTGATGCGGTTCGCATCGCCAAAGGCATGGCGGACATCCCAGCCCGGATAGCGGTTGGAGCCGGTATAGAGCACGCAGCTGATGCGGTCGTCGTCGATCAGCTCTTCGAGCGGGATCAGCGCCGCCTGATGCGGCGCGAGGCGCCGCCGGATCTCCTTGCCGGTGCGCGTCGCCAGCCGCGCGGCGACCGGGCCTTCGAACGGATTCACGATCAGCGCCGAGTTGCCGATATTGCGGGCCTTGGCGACGCAATGCGCCGGATGCACGAGGCAGAATTTCCCGATCCGGCGCATTAGGTTGATCGTGACCGGATCACTGAACTTGAACGCCGCGTTGACGATGAACGTGCCGCCGTCGGGCCGCTCGACGATCGAGTACATATGCTCGGTCAGGATCTTCCGGAAAAAGGGCCGGTCCGCCGTGATGGTGATTTCGGCATAGCCGAGCGCCTCGGGCGCGAAGCGGCAATCGACGTGGCTTTGATCGGGCTTTCCGGCCTTCACGCGGATGGTGCGTGTTTCGTCGCTGGCCGCCTCGCCGGCAACGAACACCTGGATGCGGCAGGCGATCTCGGCATCGCCGGGATCGCCGGCCACGTCCTCGAGCGCGTTTGCGAGATTGAGCGAGAAATGCGTGGCCCCGGCGCGGCCGGGCACCAGCGGGAGGATCAGCGGCGAGAGATACGCGAAAAGGCGACGGTTCTTGGCCACATCACACCAGGTTGGGAAAGTGGTCGACGCCGAACGAGCCATCTGGATGGCGGTTGAGCAGATTCTTGCGCGTCGGCTGCGTGCTCTGGACGCGTAGGATCAGCGGCGCCCCGGGCGGCAGCTTCGGAAACACCGTGTCGACATCCAGGAAGCAGGCGCCGTTGCCGAGAAGCTTGCCCTCGGCCGTCTGCGCCGAAGATCCGCCCTCGAGCGTCGCGCGGAAATCCGTAGCGCGCGCGCTGCCGTTGATGATCGAGATCAGCGCGCGCGTGCGGCCCGCGACGGAGCGCAGCGGCGTGCTCGATCGGCGCCCGTCGCGAGCTGCATCGGTGTGGAATTGCGTGTGATAGCAAGCGACCCATGTCCCGCCGTCGAGCACGGCCTGCGGCCGCATCGTTCCGTAGTGACCGGCGCTCTCGGGCCGTTGCCGCAGCAGGAACCAGCCTTGCGGCGGGCAGCCGGCGAGCGCCGAGAGATCGATCGTGGTCTCCTCGCCGGGTTCCACCCGGCCTTTCGCGCGCGCGCAGGCGCGCCCGTCGTTGTCGAACAGCATCAGCTTGAAGTGGTGCGGCGCGCAGAGCGCTAGATTTTCGAAATACGGCGGGTAGTTGGCGAGCCGGACGCTGGTGCGCATCGATCCGTCGCAGACGAGGAAGCCCGAATCGACGCGCTCGATGGCCGTCCGCCACCCGCGGCGCGGCACGTCCTCGCGCGCCGCGCTCCTGCCGGCCACGGCCGCTTCGTTCACCTCGTCGAGCATCACGTCGAGATCGATTGCGCAAGCCGTGCATTTCGTCGTGATCCCGGTTGCGGTGATGAAATCGTCGAGGCGCGCACCGGGGCGCGCGAAATGCGTGCGCACCGCTTCGCGCGAGATTCCGAAGCAGTAGCAGATCATCGATTTTTCACTCATTGCGTCCGCACCGCGACGACGTGCGCAATGTTCATGTAGAAGACCTGGGGAAAATCGGAACTCAGGAGCAGGGGTCGCAAGCCGTACCGGGGCAAGTCGGACGACCTGCCCCGAAAATAATTCATGCCGTAGATGTAAGCACGCTGCAGACCTTTCGTGTTCACGTCGCCGAACGGCTCGATGAACGACGCCCAGCGTTTCGCCACCCGCGCGATTTCAGAGAGAGCCTGCTTCCGGATCACTTCCATCTGCTCGAGAGCGAGGCATGTGAATACGAGATCGAAGCTTGCATCCTGATAGGGCAGTGATCGCGCCGAGCCTTGCTCAATGACGACCCGGCGGAACGCCGTTGGATCCCGCACGGGCAACGGCAGGAACCGGAGCAGCGGCTCGGGCAAAGTCTCCAGGTACTGGAAGTCGGCGGCCGCGGCGACACCCTCGGCCGTGAGTTCGATGCCGCAAAATTTGACGTCCGGGAAGGCGCACGACAGCAACAGCGGATATAGCCCGTTTCCGGTACCGACTTCGAGAACGTGCGCCGGCCTCGCCACCTCGATCAGACGCGCGAGCCGCAACAGAGAAACGCGGTTCGTTGCCCACGGCGAAGCCGAAATGTGCTCCCCTCTCCATGTCACCGGGCGGAAGGCCGGATCGTTGAATGGATCGGCCTCGCGCAGCTGACTCCGGGCCCAGCGCGCATAGTAGGTCCGTACATAGTCTTCAGTACGCTTGAGCCCCTTCCCCGCCATCGCGAAGAGGCGGCGTTTCAGCGCGGAGCGGCGGATGCCACTGCTGCGCTGACGCCTCACCCGCCTCCATTCGTCCATTTCGCAGGGCCGTGTCAGCCCCTTGAAGAAGTCCGCGAAGTCGACCTTCTGTAGATCCAAGGTCGATTGAAGTCGTGTCGTTTCGAAGTCGATGTGATCCATTTTCCCGTTCCGCACAGCCCGTCACTGTGCCGCCACTGGCGCTTCGTGGACCAAGTCGCGCCGCTCTCTTTCGTCGATATGGCCGAGGATTTCCGGCGCCGGACCTACCCGCACCAGCTTGCCCTCGCGCAGCTGCACAACGAGATCCGCGTTGCGAATTGTCGAAAGCCGATGTGCGATCACGATGATCGTCAGGGACCTCAATCGGCGCATATCCTCGATGGCATGCTGGATCGCCGCCTCGGATTCGTAGTCGAGCGCGCTGGTGGGTTCGTCGAGGATCAGAACTTGCGCGCGCGAAACGAACGCGCGCGCAAGCACGATGCGCTGCTTCTGCCCGCCCGACAGCTTGGCGCCAGCATCGCCCGCCGGCGTGTCGTAGCCGCGCGGCAGCCGTTCGATGAAGCTCGCCGCGTTCGCGAGCTGCGCCGCTTCGACCACTTCGGCTGCGGTCGCCTCCGGCCGTAGATAGCGGATGTTTTCGGCGATGCTGGCGTCGAAGAGAAACGGCTCCTGCGGCACGTAGGCGATCAGGCGCCGCAGCGAGCGCAGTGAGATTTCGTTGGCCGGCGTGCCGTCGATGAAGATCTTTCCGCTCAAGGGCTCGATGAGGCGCGGCATGAGATCGACCAGCGTCGACTTTCCAGCTCCCGACGGGCCGATCAGCGCGGTCATCCGGTGCGCCGGTATCGAGACGCTTAGGTCCGCCAGGGCCGGCGTATCGCGATCCGGATAAATGAAGGTGACGCGGTCGAATCGGATCTCGCTGGCCACTGCCGAGATTTGCCTGCCGGCGTCGATCGCTTCGGCCCGGCTGGCGGCCTGTTTCAACGTGGCGTCCACCCGCTCCAGCGAAGGCGAGAAATTGGTCTGCGCCGCGAACTGGGCTTGCAGCGACTGCGCGATCGGCATCAGCCGGACCATCACCAGCACGAACAGCACGATCGTCGCCACGTCGAGCGCCAGTACCTCGACGAAGACGTAGAGGACAGCGAGCAGGAATGCCGTCATCAGCGGCGCGAACACCAGCATGATGATCGCGGACACGCTCAGGAGATGGATCTGGTTGGAGACGACCTTCGCCTGCATCTCGTCCGCCTTGCGGACCTCAACCGGCAGCGCGTTCCCGAGTTTGATCAGCTTCCACGCGCGGAATCGCTCGTTAAGAAAATCGGCGTAGGCGCGGCGGTAGTCGACGGCAATCCGGCTGAGGCGCTTGGTCGTGCGCATCAGAAAGCGGAGGCCCAACATCGCTGAGACGATCACGACGCCCGCCAGCAGACTCGCCACCGGCGCGGTCCAGAAAAGAACGGCGCCGTACGCCGCGAACGCGACCAGCTGCATCCACATCGTGCCGTAGGTGCGCAATATGGCGGCCGTGGCTTGGCATTCGTACTCGACCGTGACCGTGAATTCGCCGGGTTTGTAGGTGCGCAGATTGGCCGCCTGGCTGCCCAGCAGCGCCTGGAAGACCCGCACAGAGAGGCGCCGGCCGATGTTCCACTTCACGCGCTCGATCTGGATCGAGTTGAAGTAGTTGATGGCCTGGCGGATCAAGACGAACAGGAACGCCGTGATCGACAGCGAGAGCAGCGAGATCGGAATCCCGAGCCACCGATAGGTGCCTGCCACGACCGCGGTGAGGCCCGAGCCGCTCGCGAAGCTTTGCACGTCGCGCCCATGCTCGACGAAGCGGAGGATGGGAACGAGCATGGCCATGCCGGCCGCCTCGGCGGCGACGGTCAGCGTCGCGAGGATTATCACCGCCGCGGCTTCACGCCAGCGCAACACTTTCGTGCGACGGAAAAACCGCAGATGCGTGGACAGACGCATCGGGGCGGCGAGAACGCGCTTGAGCATGGGCATGATCGGGAATACCGCTGGGCTGAGGCTCTAACCGCTCACGCGCGGACGGCGTCGCCGCTGCGGCGCACGAGGAGCATTCGCGAGTCGCTGTTGTCCGGCTTCAATTTCGGATCGGGATCCCAATCCGGCAGCATGCGCACGGTTTCAAATCCGCAGCACTTTAAGCGAGCTTCCATGTCCGCATCGCTGCGGCGGAAGGTCTTCACCGAAGCGATGGTGTCCGTGTCCGAGAGGTAATAACAGAACAGGAGGCCGCCGCCCTTCAGCGCGCGTGCCGTCCCCAACAACAGCTCATCGAGTTCCTTGTCTGGCATGTGATTGAAAACAGACAACGCCATCGCGATGTCCACCGAGGCGTTGGCCAGGAAGGGCAAGGAATTATCCTTGCTGCAGATCAGCTTGCAGTTCTTATCCGTCAGCTGCTCGCGCGCGATCCATTCGTTCGCGAGCGCCAGGCGGCGCCGCGAAATTTCGGTGCCGACATAGGAGCCGCTGCCTACGATCTTCTTCAGCAGCGGAATTGTTATTCGACCGTAGCCGCAGCCGATATCGAGAAATGTATGCGTAGGCTCCGCGCCGTTCCGAAGCATCAGATCGACATAATATTCCCCGCGCTCCCAATCCCACAGACCACGGCACTTCGTTGTCGTGTTGCGGACAGCGAGAATTTGGTCGAGCGTGACGCGCCGATCCTGGAAATCGAGCATCCATGCGTAAAAATCGTTCCAACCCTTGCCGAACGCCTTGAACAGCGTCGGGCCCAGATAGAGAAGCCGCTGGCGGAATCGCCGGGTGCCGAGATACTGCACAAGCGTCATGCTTCACCTGGTCTAAGAGATCGGGAGGATTGCCTCGGTTTCTTCGCTCGGCTGTTGCAGCGCGCGCAACGTATTTCCCGATTCGCACGTTAGAGTCGGCCATTCTTGGCGATTCCAAGGATCATGCAGTGTTGCGGCCCGTGCTCCTTCGTGAGCGGAGAACGCTTCGCGACGTAGTGAATCATCTTGAACCCGGCGCGCTCTAAAACCGCTCTATAGTTGTAGACGAAGTGGTTTCGCAGGCGCAGCGGTTTGTCCCGGTCCAGCGCATCCAGGTTCAGGCCAAATGCGAAAGTATGCAGTTTCGTCTGCTCGCCAAAGACTATATAGCGCACGCGGGTCGCGAGCGCGTCCAGGTAAGCTCTGAACTCCTCGATTGTGACGATGCACAAGACTCGGTTGAACAAGGCGAGGTCGAATTTCTCTTCGCTCTTCCGGAGCCATTGAAGCGGATACTGTCCATGAAACGAAATATTCTGCCGTGCATTGGGTTTGTTCACCGATTCGAGGTTCGGCGGAAAGTCGATGCAGCTGAAGTGCACATCGGGATGCTTGTCCGCCAAAAGCGCTTCCACGCGCGCATAGCACGACCCGATGCTGACGACGCGACCGGCCTGCTTGTCTGAGCTCAGAACGTGCTCGACCAAGGGGACCGTTGCAAACTGCGCATTCTTTTGAAACTCCTCCGCAGGCATGTCCTTGAGAAGTTCTTCGTAAAAGGCCAATGCATCGCCCGAGCTCTTCGTGATTTGGGCAAGGTCTTCGCCGGTGTGCTCCGACGTCGTGAGGTTGTGACCAAAGCCCCGATAATCGCCGCCGGCGTGGAACCGAGCCTTGAGGCCGCGATAGCCGCGAATATCGAGCCCCAAACGTAGCCCGGCCTCTTTAATCACGGTCTTCAGAGACTCGACGGGCGTTTTACGCAGACGCAGCGGCGTCTTGACCTGCAGCTCCATCACACGTTTCCTCCAGGCAGCATCAAAGTGGAAATGCTAATCGGCCTTCGCGCGCGGCAATCCATCGCCGCTGTGTTTCTCGCGCAGTTCCGGCAATTCCTGCCAAAGCTCCCATTTCCCATTCTCTTCCCGCCAGAGATGCGGCGAGCGCGCTTGGTCGGTGCGGGCCCAGAACTCGTCCTCGCTCACGCCCATGAAGTCGATGCAGTCCTTGAAATAGCGCGCGGGGAACTCGCCTTCGTATTTGAACGCGAGCGCGATCGCCTCTTCGCGCGTGATGTGGCCGTTCCGGACCTCCTGGCTCGAATCGAAGCGCGTGCGGCCGATCCCGAATTTGATGTAGTGCGTGTAGTAGTGGAGCCACTCGAACTTGTCGTCGATGCTGGCATATTTGCCGTAGGTGCCGTCGGTGCGCTGTGTGTCGGGCTCGAAGCCGCAATTGTCCACCGCGTAATAGTAGGCCTCCTGCGGATCCCAGCGCAGATACCAGCCGAGATGCTCGATGGTGATCTGCCGCTGGTCGAGGTCCCACGAGCGCAGCGGCATGTAGGGCAAGAGATCGTTGTCGGATAATCCGTATTTTTCCTTGAGCACCCCGCTGCCGACGCCGCCGATGTAGATCTCGGGCGAGTCGTTGACGTAGAGGCTGGCGTCGTAGGTGGGCGCGTTGGCCTTCTCGAGCGCGCCGCTCCCATATTCCTGGTACGACTCGCCGTACATCACGAGGTCGATACCGAACCGCAGCGCCATCTTGGGGGCGAAGGACTTGATGCCGAACTTGAACGGCTGCATCGGGTGGTAGAGGTTCAAGAACGCCTCGCGCGCAAGAACCTTGAGCACGCGGCCGTTCGCGCTGAACAGGATGTTGTCGAAGCCGCCGACGTTGATCCAGCTCTGCAGATTGCGCCAGCCGACGTCGGTGTAGAGCATCGGCGAATAGGTCACCGTCAGCGGATGCATGCCGTATTTGTACTTGAGGACATGCGCGACCATCATGCTGTCCTTGCCGCCGCTGCCCGAGACGATGCAGTCGTAGCGCCCGTCGTTGCGGCGGAAGCGCTCCAGCGTTTGGAGCAGCTTCTTCTCGCGCGCCGGCCAGTCGATGACCTCCTGCTTCTGATGCTGGTAGTGGCACGCGTCGCAGCGGCCGTCCACGTGGATCGTCATGCCCTGCTTGCCGCCCCCGGTCTTGTTGCGCGTCTCGTTGACCGAGTGCGGCTTCTGATTCGTCATCAGGCAGTGGCGGCAATGCGCGACCTCCTCGGGGAGGCCGTAGAGCGAATAGTTGGTCGCTCGTTTCATCGAGCTCATAGTTCGGCGGTCCTCGTCGACATGCGCGGGATCAGGCCATTTCCTGAAGCGTCCGGTAGACGCCGAGGCCCTGCTCCGCGCTGATTTCGGGATGAAACTGACAGCCGTGCACGTTCTCGCGGCTGACCATCGCCGCGACCGGCACCCCGGCATAGTCGATGGTGCCGACCACGTCGCGCGGGTCGCTGGGAACGCAGCGATAGGAGTGCGCGAAGTAGAAGTCCGCGCCTCCCGGCGTGCGCGCGAATGGCGTCTTGGTCGGCGGCCGCGCGAGTGTCACCGCGCACCAGCCGACGTTCGGCACCGGCCAGCCTGAGAGGCGCGGAATCTCGACCGTGTCGCCGGGGATGAGATCGAGCCCCCTATGCTCGCCAAACTCGAGGCTCCGCGTCATCAGGAACTGCATGCCGAGGCAAACCCCAAGCAGCGGCTTGCCGCGGCCCGCATAGGTCACGACCGCGGCGTCCATCCCGCGCGCGCGCATTCTCTCCATCGCCGCTCCGAACGCGCCGACGCCCGGCAGCAGCACGGCGTCGAAGGCCGCGATGCGATCCGGGTCGGATACGAACTCGGCGGCGCAGCCGGCGGCGCGGATGCCGCGCTCGACGCTGAAGAGATTCCCCGCGCCGTAATCGACGACGCCAATCAGCCTAGGCATGGGCCACCGCCAGCGCCATGCGCAGCGCGATGCCGCGGCGCGCGAGCTCCGCCTTGATCTCGGCGACCGTTAGCCGCTTGAAGTGCAGCATGTGCGCGACCGTGATGCCGCTGGCGCCCATGCGCGCCGCGCGCTCGATTTCGTCAATGCTGCCGACGCCGCCGCCGACCACGACCGGGACGCTCACCGTGCCCAGCACCGCTGCGATCAGCTCGAAATCGAGGCCCTTTCGCGTGCCGTCGCGGTCCACCGAGGTGAGGAAGATCTCGCCTGCCCCGCGCTCGACCACCTCGCGCGCCCATGCGACGGCGTTCCGTCGCGTGCGCTCGCGTCCGTTTTGCACATACGCCTCCCACCGCCCGTCGGGCTGACGTTTGGCCTGGATCGACACGACGATGCATTGTGCGCCGAAGGTGCGCGCCGCCTCGGTTATGATCTCGGGCGTGGCGCAGACCTGCGTGTTGAGTGTGACCTTATCAGCGCCGGCGCGGAGCAGCGCGCGGATGTCGTCGATGCTGCGCACGCCGCCGCCCACCGAGAGCGGTACGAAAATTGTCTTCGATGCGGCCGATACCAGTTCATGCAGGTGATTGCGGTTGTAGAGCGAGGCAACGATGTCGACGAAAAAGATCTCGTCCGCGCCGTCGAGCGCATAGCGCGCGCTGAGGTCGGCCGGTTTTCCGACCACGCGCAGCCCTTCCATGCGGATGCCCTTCACGACATTCTCGCCTTTGACTTCGAGGCGCGGGATAATTCGAAGCTTCGGCATGGATCGGAGAAGCTGGTGCGCGTTCGTCGGATAGGCTTCAGTGCACGCCCTGAATCAGCGAGCGGCGCGGATGGCTAGGCCCGTGATCATTGTGGGCGGCGGCGCGCATGGCCGCGTCGCGATCGAGACAGCCACGCTTGCCGGCATGACGCTGGCCGGCGTCGTGGACTCGGCCTTGGCGCGCGGGAGCACCGTCTATGACGTGCGCGTGCTCGGCGGCGACCAGGCGGTGACCGAAGCCGCGCTGCGAGCAAACGATATTCACGTCGCGATCACCGACATTGCGACGCGCCGGCGCCTGCGCGAGGCGCTTGCGGCGCGCGGTGCGGCGTTCGCGACCATCCTTCACCCGCGCTGCATCGTGTCGCCGCGCGCCCGCGTCGGCGCGGGCTCGTTCCTGGCGGCGAACGCCATCGTCGGAACCCACGCATCCCTCGGCGAGAATGTGATCCTCAACACCGGCGCGCAGGTGGATCATGATTGCGCGATCGGTGCCGATTCCCATATCGGACCCGGCGCGGTGCTCGCCGGCGGCGTCCGCTGCGGCGAAGGCGTGTTCATCGCGTCCGGCGTGGTCGTAGCACCCAATGTCATCATCGGCGCGGGGGCCGTGATCGGCGCCGGCGCCGTTGTGCTGCGCTTCGTGCCCGAGGGCGCCCTCGTCTACGGCGTGCCGGCGATGCGGAAGAACTAGAACTGCGTGGGTCATCGCGGCTGCTGCGCGAAAAACGCCTCGATCGTGTCGGCCACGCGGTCGAGATCGACATCGGAGAGGCCGGCCGAGCACGGCAGGCAAAGGCCGGTCCGGTAGAGCCGTTCGGCCACTTCAATCGGCTGATGGGGCGTGCCGGCGAAGGGTTTCTGCCGGTGCAGCGGCTGCCAGACCGGCCGCGCCTCGATTCCGCGAGTCGGCAGGAAGCGGCGAAGCCCCGCGATGGCACCCGGGTGGCGCCGCTCGTCGACGGTGAGGATCGCCATCCAATAGGAGCTCCGGGCCCAGGCCGCTTCGCGCCAGAGGCCGACGCCGGGAACGGAGCCGAGGCGCGCTGCGTAACGCTCCACGATGCGCCGCTTGCGGCCCAGGAACTCCGGAAGCTTCTCGGATTGCGCGAGACCGAGCGCGGCGTTGAGGTTGGTCAGGCGGTAATTGTAGCCGACCTCGCCGTGCACGAACTCGTTGGCGTCGTCGCGCGCCTGGCTCGCGAGGTAGCGCCCGCGGCGCGCGAAGTCGGCGTCGCTGGTCAGGATCATCCCGCCATTGCCGCTGGTGATGATCTTGTTGCCGTTGAAGCTCAGGCAGCAGATGCGGTGCAGCGAGCCGACACGGCGATCTTTGTAGAGCGCGCCGAGCGCCTCGGCACCGTCCTCGACGACCGGAATGCCGTAGCGTTCCGCCAACTCGACGAGCGGATCGAGATCGATCGGGTGCCCATATAGATGTACCGGCATCATCGCGCCGATGCGCGCGCCCGACGCGCGATCGACCAAGCGCCCCGCTTGCGTTGCGCAATCGCGCTGCAGGTAGCGCGCGATCTGGTCGACGGCGATGCCCCAGGAGACCGGCTCCACGTCGAAGAACATCGGCGTGGCGCCGCAGTGGCGCACCGCATTAGCGCTCGCTGCGAAGGTTAGGCTCGGCAGCAGCACGAGATCGCCCGGCGCAACGCCGGCGCAGACCAGCGCCAGCTGCAGCGCGGCGGTGCCGTTGATGACTGCCACCGCATGCGGCGCGCCCGTGAATGCCCCAATCGCATTCTCGAAACGCTGGATGCAGGGGCCGGCGGCGAGCCAGCCGTCCGCAATCTGCTGCGCCACGAGCTCCTTCTCGCGGCCTTCGAGGCACGGAATGCAGTTGGCGATCGCGGGGCTGTCCATCGTCGCGTTCATGCTGCCGCGGGAAGATCGTGGAAGCGCTTCAGGCACAGCGCCGGGCCGATCGCCAGCGAGCGGAGCGCCGCGACGATCTGCTCGGCTGCGCGCCCGTCTCCATAGGGGTTCGCGAGGTCAGCCAACGACGCGCGAAACTGCGGCTTCAGCGCGCGCGCCAGTGCGGCGCGGATGGCGCGGGCTTCGGCTGCGGCATGGATGACGTTGCGGCCGGCCAGGCGCCCGCGCTGCCGATTGCCAATATCGACCACCGGCAGCTTGAAAGACGCGCCTTCAATGATTCCGCTCGAGGAATTGCCCACCATCGCGGCGGCGTGCTTCAGTACGCCGTAATAGCCGGCCACGCCGAGATTCTCGACGAACCAGGCGCGCGACCGCCCCGCGACGAAGTCTTGGATGCGCGCGCGGATCGCGCGGCCAGCCGGATCGGCGTTGGGTGCCGTGAACAGCAGGGGCTTCCCGCTGTCGGCGAGGGCCGCGAGCAGAACCTCGACGTGCCGCTCCGCCTCGGCCGGCTCGAGCGTCGTAGGGTGCAGAGTCACGACCAGCGGCGGCTCGGCGAGATCGATCGCGAAGCGGCGCTCGAGCGCCGCGCGGTCCGATAAGGTGATCTCGCGCAGATTGTCGAGGGCCGGCGCGCCCGTCACGAACACCCGCTCCGGCTGCTCGCCGAGCTGGATGACGCGCGCGCGATACGGCTCTGCCGAGACGAGATGGATGTGCGCCATTTTGGTGATGGCGTGGCGCATTGCATCGTCGATGGCGCCCTCGCTCAGCTCGCCGCCATGCAGGTGTGCCACCGGAATGCCGAACGGCAGCGCCGCCGCCGCCGCCGCAAAAACCTCGAACCGGTCGCCCATCAGCAGCAAGAGATCGGGGCGCTGATGGCCGAAATGCTGCGCGAAACCGAGAACGCCGAGACCCATCGATTTCGCGGCGCCCTCGGCGGTGTCGGACGAGAGCAGCATCTCGACATGGCGCGCGGCGGTGTAGCCGGCCGCCCGCACTTCGGACGCGGTGGCGCCGAATTCCGGGGAAAGATGCATCCCGGCGACGATGACCTCGAGCGCGAAGCCCGGTTCCGCCTCGATGCGGCGCATCACGGGCAGCAGAACTGAGAAATCGGAGCGCGCGACGGTAAGCACGGCGATCCGCGTCATGCGAGATCGCTCCAAGCGAGAATCGTGTCGGCGGCGAGGTCGCGCGCGGCGCAGCGGCCCACCACCAGCTCCATCTGCGCGGGCGAGATGCCGGTGCCGGGGCGAAGCGCTGCCAGGCTCGTGCGCTCGATACGCGAGCCGGCGCCGACCGGCCGCACGACGACCAGGCTCTTCCGCGCCGTCGCCGCGACCTCCGCCTCGCCCGGCTGGGGCACCTTGCGCCCGTCGCCGAGCCCGGCCGAGACGTCGCGGATACCGGCCACGAGCTGTGTGAGCTCGCCGGGCTCCAGCGAGGCGGCGTGGTCTGGCCCCGGCTGTGCGCGATCGAGCGTGAAGTGCTTCTCCACCAGCACGGCGCCGAGCGCTGCGGCTGCAAGGGCGATTGAGATGCCGACGCTGTGGTCGGAATAGCCGACATGATAGCCGAACGCCTCGGACAGGCTGCGCATCGCGCGGAGATTCGCGTGCTTGGCCGGCGCCGGATATTGGCTGACGCAATGCAGCAGCACGATCGAACGGTTTCCAGTGCCTTCGATTGCGCCGACGGCCGCGTCAACCTCCCCGATCGTCGACATTCCGGTCGAGAGGATGATCGGCCGCCCTTTCGCAGCGATGTGGCGGAGGAACGGCAGGTTCGTGAGTTCCCCCGACGGGATCTTGAATGCCGGCACGCCGAGCACCTCGAGGAGATCGGCGCTTTGCTCCTCGAACGGCGTCGACAGGAAGAGGATGCCGCGCTCGGCGCAGCGCGCGATCAGCTTCTCGTGCGCGGCGCGCGAAAGCTCGAGATGCTTCAGCAAGTCGCGTTGGCTGCCTCCTCCGGTGCGCTCCTGCTGGTAGCGCGCCTTGGGCCCGCTCGCCACGACCAACCGGTCGGCGGCAAAGGTCTGGAACTTCACGCAGTCTGCCCCGGCGGCAGCGGCGGCGTCGACCATCTCCAGCGCGCGGCCAACATCGCCGTTGTGGTTGATCCCCGCCTCGGCGATCACGAAGACGCGGCCGGCGCCGATTTGGGCCGACCTGCCGATCGTAACGGGTTGCGGTTCCAACGTCATGTACCTCGAGCGAGCCCCGTCCGTCAGAGCTCGACGACGCGGCCGCTCTTGGACGATTCGAGCGCCGCGGTCAGCAGATCGAGCGTCTTGCGCCCGTCGGCGAGCGTGATGCGCGGCGTCGACCGCGCGCGCACGCATTCGATGAAATGCGCGGCTTGGCGGTCGTAGCAGGTGACGAAGCTGTCGCGGCCGAAATCCTCGACGTCCCATTTCTTGGTGGCCGCGTCGTAGACCTCGATCTTGCCCGAGATGCGGTCCCAGAGCAGCGTGCCGTTGGCACCGATCAACTCCGCATCGACCCGCGCCGCCCGGCCGAGCAGATCGAAATGCGCCTCGCCGACGACGCCGCTCTTGAAGCGCAGGATCATCGTGGCGAGGTCGTCGGCCTCGATCTCAAGGTCGCTCACCTTGTCGACCAGCGCATAGACCGACTTCACCTCGCCGAACATCCAGCGCAAGAGATCGATGCCGTGGCTTTCGTCGAGCCGGGCGCCACCGCCCTGGTCGAGCCGCGCCATGTAGAAGCTGCGATAGTCCTCCCAAGGGTGCCAATCCGGCAGATAGGTGCTGATCTTGAGCCGTGCGCACAGGATCCGGCCAAGCCTGCCCGAATCAACAATCTCCTTCATGCGTTCGGCCGAGGGCGCGAAGCGGTAGCAATAAGCGGTATAGGCGACGAGGCCGCGCTTCGCGACCAGGCGCTCGACCTCGTCGAGCCCGTCGGAAACGGCTGCGACCGGCTTCTCGATGAAGAGATTGCAGCCGGCCTCGGCGGCGGCGTGCGCCACCGCCATGTGATAGGCCGTGGGCAGCGTCACCAGCACCGCGTCGAACTTCTGGCGCTTCAGCATCTCGCGATAATCGGCGCCGAGATCGGTGATCCCGATCTCGCGCTGCGCCTGCGCGCGGCGATCCTCGCGCAGATCGGCGCCGGCGATGTTGCGGATGCCCGCGGCCCTGAAGACGCGGGCATGGCGCCGCCCGATCGACCCGAGGCCCACGATCAGCATGGATTCCATAGTCGGCGATACTCCGTTGCTCGCTATTTCGGTTCGGCCGTGTGCCGGTACCGCGCCTCCTCGAGATCCTCGGGGCGGCCGACATCGGTCCAATATTCGTGGATCGGGAAGAGGCCTGCGGTGAGGCCGATCTCCGTGCCTCGCCGCAGCAATTCGGGCATGTCGAGCGAGCAGCCGGCAGGCGTCAGCGCCCGGTATTCGGGCGAGAGCAGATAGATGCCCGCCGCGACGTAGTTCGTGAGCGTCGGCTTCTCCTCAATGCCGAGGAACTGCCCTTCCGCGCCGTGGCGGACGACGCCGTAGGGGATATTCACGCGATGCTGGGCCACTGCGATGGTCGCGTCGTAGCCGTGGCGTGTGTGGAATTCGAAGAAGGCGGCGAGGTCGAGGCTCGTCACGATGTCGCCATTCAGCACCAGGATCGGCTCAGTCGCCTTGCCACCGAGGAGGCCGATCGCGCCGGCGGTGCCAAGGGGCGCCTGCTCGCGCAAGATCTTGACCGGGTTGCGGTTGTTGCGCTGCGCGAGGAACGCCTCGATCTGGTCGGCGAGATGATGCACGGCGACATAGATCTCGCCGACATCCTCGTTCTCGAGCCGGGTTAGGATGTGCTCCAAGATCGGCTTCTGGCCGACCGGCAGCAGCGGCTTCGGCACGTTGCGCGTATATTCGCCGAGCCGGCGGCCGAAGCCGCCGGCCATGATCAGCGCCGGGAACCGCGGCGCCTCGCGATTGGCGAGGACGATCACCTCGGCGACCGCGTCGCGCTCGTCGAGCAGCGGCAGGAACGCGGTGCGCGACGTCATCGCCCGCAGCAGCTCGAGATTGGCCTCGTCACTGCCGACGCGGCCCGCCTTGGGTCGCGCCTGCATGATGGCGCTCGCTGGCTCCTCGAGCGTCCGGCCGCGCAGGATCGCGCGGCGGATGTCGCCGTCGGTGATCGTGCCGAGCAGCTGCCCGACCTCGCCGACCACGATCTGAAACGCGAATTTCAGTGCCGGGTTGCCGATCCGCGCCATGACCTCGCGCAGGCTCATCTGCGGCGAGCAGGCGTAGTCGGTGAGGTCCCTAAGATGGAGCATCGTCAGTTTCCTAAGGCCGGCCTACCTACGCCGCGACTAAGCCGTCGCGCGGGATCGAGGCGCCGCGGGCGAGCGCGCGGGTTAGGCGCTTGCCAAGGATCGACGCGATCTCGCTCGCCGCGTATTCGCAGGCCGGCCGCGCAAACATGAGGTCGCCGGCCGCGAGTACGGCGCCGGCCTCAAGATCGCGCGCGGCCACGACGCCCTTTCGGATCGCGCTGCGTAGAGGCAGCTCGGACTTGGCGGGCGCCTTGCCGGGCATACCGAGGCTCGCATGCACGGCGCGCACCTGTGTCACGAGATCGGCCAGCTCCTGCGGCTCGAACGAGAGCGCGTGATCGCGGAAGCTGCGTCCCTCCTTGCGGTCGGTGACATGCACCTCGACGATCTTGGCACCGAGCGCCACCGCGGCGAGGCAGGCGGCGGGCCCCACCACGTGGTTCGACCAGCCGGTCGGGCATCCAAACCGCTCGGCCATGAACGGGATACTCAGGAGGTTGGTCTCCTCGATGGCGGCCGGATAGGCCGAGATGCAGTGCAGCAGCGCGAGACGCTCCCCGAGATCGCTTGCTGGCGCCGCCTCGCGCACCCAGCGCACCGCCTGGTCGACTTCCTCGAGCGTGCCCGCGCCCGTCGAGAGGACGACTGGCTTGCCCGACCGTGCCGCCGCGCGGATCACCGGTTCGAACACGAGATCGCCGCTCGCGATCTTGATGGCGCAACCGATCTCGGCAAGCAGCCGAACCCAGTCCTCGGTGATCGCGGCGGAGAAGAAGGCGATGCCGTTGTCCGCGGCGACTCGAGCGAGGCGACGGTGTGCCGCCTCGTCGAGCGCGAAACGAGTGACGCGCTCAAAGCGCTCCTTGTTCTCAGCCGAGATGAAGCGCGCCGGCGTGTAGCTCTGGAACTTCACCGCATTGGCGCCGGCCTTCGCCGCCGCCTCGACGAGGCGCGCCGCCACATCGGCATTGCCTTCGTGGTTGACGCCGATCTCGGCCACCATCGCGACCTCGCGCGAAAGGTCCTTCCCGAACAGAAACACGCCGCCTACCCCTTGCGCCCGATGAACCGCAGCTGGCCCTCGCCATACTTCAGCCGCGCGAAGGGCTCGCCGCGCGCGATGCGTTCCGAATAGTCGTAGCTGTGCCCGCGGCTCAGCACCCGAAGGTCGGTGAACCCATGCTTGGCCAGCAGCGTTTCTACCTCGGTGCGCGGCCGGAACTTGTAGGGCGCGAACACGCAAGCGACGATCCACGAGATGCGGCCCGGCTTGACGCCGAGCATCCGCAGCATGCGTGCAAAATGCGCCTCGAAAATGCCGGCTGAGAGCTGCTGCAGCGCGGTGAGCATGATCTCGAAGATGCCGAAGCGACCGTTGACGTAGTAGAAGAGCGTTCCGCCCGGCTTCAGCACGCGGCCCAGCTCGGCGATGCAGGCATTCTGATCGCCGGCGACGTGCGCCACGCTGTTGCACCAGACGAGATCGACCTCACGGTCAGCGACCGGCAGTGCCAGCACTGATCCCACCGCATAATGGAGCTTCGCCGCATGCGGCGACTTCGCCGCCTGAGCACGCGCGAAGCCCACATTGCCCTCGCCGAGATCGATTCCAAACACCTGCCGGCCGCCGAGCGCCGCAATCGCGTGGGTGTAACGTCCGGCGCCGCACCCGGCATCGAGCACGACCTTGTCCGCGAAAAAATCCTCCGGTGCGATCCCATTCGTCTCGAGCCTCGCCCGGAGGACCGCGGCTCCCTCGCCGAAGTACTCGTCGTCGCCGAGCTGCGTGTAGACATCGCTATAAAGCTCGCCGAGCGACGCATCCGCGCCGGTGCGCTTCCCTTCCTTGGCCAACTCATGCGCGGTCGGGGTCGCGAGCGAGCGCGCCCCTTCGAAGAGCTGCTCCGCGCCACGGCAGAGGGCGATGAAGCGCGGCGCCGGATTCTCCTGCGACTCGAATTGGGCGATGTGCCAGTAGAAGAGATTGAGGCAAACGAACATGCGCACGCCAAGTGTCTCGGGCCCGTCGGCCGAGGCCGCTTCCGTGAGCCGCTCGGCCGCGGCCTGGCAGCGGTGAAGCCAGATCTCGTCGGTCTCGAGCGCTGTCACTATCCGCCGGTGCGCCGCGCGAGGTATTTGAGCTGCGCCTCGCCATATTTTGCCGCCGCATAGGGCACGTCCGCCGTCACCTGCTCGATCTGGTCGATTTCGAGCCCGCGAGTGAGCTGCCGCAAATCGGCGAAGCCCGACGACGCGAGCAGGGCTTCGACCTCGCGCCGCGCGCGCCACTGATACACGGCGTAGAACGCGCACATCATCCAGTAGATGCGGCCGGTGTTGATGCCGAGCGATAGCAGGTATTCCTGGAACACCGCGCGCGGGATGCGCACGCTCGCCTGCCGCACCGTATCGAGCAGCAACTCGAACAGGCCGAAGCGGCCGTTGACGTAGAGATAGAGCGTTCCGCCCGGTCTCAGCACGCGCGCGAATTCGCGGATGCAGCCGTCGTAATTGTCGGTGAGGTGCACGACACCGTTGGACCACACCATGTCGACGCTGGCGTCGGGCAACGGCAGCTCATGGGCCGAGCCGTAGCGATATTCGAGGCGGTCGCCATAGGGCACCTTGCTGGCCTGGATGCGCGCAAATTCGAGGCCCTTGGCGCCGATGTCGAGGCCGATGACCTTGCGCGCGCCCAGCGACGCGATGCCGGCTGCGAACTTGCCGCTGCCGCAACCTGCGTCGACGACGACCTTGTCGCGGAACAGCTCGCGCGAGTCGACACCATTGCGCTCGAAGCGCTCGACAATGAAGCGGCGGGTCTCGTCGAAGTAGACGTCGTCGGTGAGCGCCACCCAGACGTCGCTGAACATGGTCGAGACGAAGCGTTCGCTCGCATCGGGCACCTCGGCGGCGCGGACTGGGGAAAAGTGCCCGCCGGCAACGCCCGAAGCCTTGGCCGCCGCCAGGAACCGCGCCGCCTGGGCGAACTGCTCGGCGAATTCCGGCACCGGATCGGTGTCGCGCTTGAACGCGTCGACGTGCCAAAGGAACAGGTTGGTGTTCGCGAGCATGAGCAGCGGCCAGAAGGTGTCGTCGCCGATGGCGCGCACGACATCGAGATAGTGCGCGGCCGCGCCGCGCGCCGGCGCGACGATGTCGCTTTCGCTGGTTCGAACGTCCATGAATCTTCCGTTGATCTAGAGAACGGCCAGCAGCGGCTCGCTCATGCTCACGACGGCGGCGGGCGCCTTGGCCGGGACTTTCGCATCGGCCAGGGAGCGCAGCGTCTTCGTGAGCGCCGCCGCGTCGCGCTGGATGAAGTGGCTCACGAATTCGGGGCGCATCGAGCCGCCGTCGGTGACGGCGAGGATGCTCGGCTTGTAGGCCGTGTATTCGACCGTCGGTACATCAAGCGCGCGCAGCACCGAGAAGGTCGTGCTGTAGCAATTGGCAACGGCGAAGCAGGCGCGCTGGCCGAGGATCATCGGGTGGAGGTCTGAGAGAAGCGCGATTCCGCGCGTGCGTGTGCGCACACGCTTGATGAGTTCTGTACGCTCGTGCGGACGCAGCGCCGGGTGTGGTTTCAGGAAGATCGGCAGATTGGGGCAGGCGTCGGCAAGCGCCTCGAGCGTTTCCTCGAACAGCGTCGGGAAAAGATCGGACTCGGCCAGAAGACCGCTCGGCCCCATCCAAGTCAGAATAAAAACCGCGATCCGCTGCTGCGGCTCCAAGCCTTCGCCGCGAAACACGGCATCGAGATATTGGTCGGCGCGCTGCCGCAGCCATTCCTGCCACTTCGCCGACCGGAACGGCGGCGGCAACTTGAGGCGCACCCGATCGGCGAGCTGCTCGTCGCCGAGCGGCTCCCAATGCTCGCTGAAGCCGATTAGGTAGCGCCCGACGATGCTGCTCTTCCGGTAGCGGCGGTGCATCATCATGTCGCTGACCTGCCGCTCGAGCGGCGCGTAGCCGATCGCGGTCGGCTCCATGTAGATCGTGCGCCGGTACGCGATGGCGCCGAGCACGCGCAGCGGCCCGCGGTTTAGCGCTTTGAAGTGGACGAAGATCACGCGGCCGGCCAGGGCGCGCGCCGCAAGGCTGAGCAGCCACACTATGGCGCCGAGCCGGTGCCGCAGCGACGCGAGCGCGCTGCCCCGCTCGTTCGCCCGGCGGCCGCGGAAGCTCAGCCGGCCGATCGAGCAGATCGCGTCGTAAAGCACGATATTGCGTCTGATCGCCTCGTAGGTGCGCTCCTCAAACGTGACGAACTCGAAGGCGAGATCCTTGCGCTGCTCGGCGAGATCGATCGTGAGCGGCACGACCGTGTCGCAGGCGATCAGCTTGTTGTTGAGGAACACGACGATGCGGGCGCCGCGCTTCATGCCGGCCTCTGGGCGAGCACGCGCATGTTCGACGAGAGCTTGGCGCTGACCAGCGCCTTCTGCAGCGCGCCGTCGGTGCCGCGCTCGATGAGCTTCAGCACCAACGGATCGATCGACTCGCGCCGCACCCCGCCCGCATCCAGCGCATGGCGCACCAGCTCCACGTCGAGCTCGCCCGGCGTCTCGGCCTCGATCGCGACGAAGCCGCAGCGCTCCGCCAGCAGCGCCAGCGATTCGAGCGTGAACAGATTGAGATGCTCGTGATCGACCGTGCTCGACTCGCGGCCGAGCAGCGTGGTCTCGAACCCGGCAATGTTGGGGCAGGTCAGCAGTAAGAAGCCGCCCGGCTTCAAGAGCGCGCGGCACCAGCGCAGGAACGCGCCCGGATCGAACAGATGCTCGATCACCTCGAAGCTCGCCACCATGTCCGCCAGACCCGCGAGCGAAACCTGCTCGAACGGCGCCTCGATGGTCTCGAAACCCAATTCGCGGCAGGACGCGGCGAGGTCGGGCGTGGGCTCGATCGCGACGATGCGCGAGAACAGCCCCAGCTTCCGTACCTCCTCGCAGAAGACGCCGTGCGCGGCGCCGACCTCGACCAAGGTTTCGTTGGCGGCGGCGCGCGCCCGCGCTATCCGCTCGACCATTGCAGCGCGCGGCGCAAAAATCTGCCGCCGCCGCGCCTCGCGGCTCGGCGGGAATATATGCTTCGCCCAATAGCGGTAGTTGGCGGATTGAGCATAGAAGGCGCCTAGCATTGCCGCAGTCGGCCGCGGGCTCACGAATTGCGTGCCGCAGCCGCGGCAGTGCCCGTGCCGCATCGCATATTTCTCGAAGAGCGGCTCGACGTCGGCGGCGCCGCAGGCCGGACAGTCCACAGCGACGAACTCGGCCCGCCGCGCTGCCAGCCAATCGATATCGGCTAGGAGCGCCGCCTGCTGGCCCGCCAGCGCGGCCTCGGGGCGGATATCCGCGACCTTCATGTCGGCGCTCACGCCTGTTCGTCCCAGAGATTGCGCTTGCACCACTGGCCGTCGCCGTTCTGGACCCAGACCTTGGGGCTGCGGAACGTGTCGGCGATGCGATCGAACCACGCCTCGTCGCGGCCGACATAGTTCAGCCAGAACTGGATATCGGACGATTTCACGTGGTCGTATTGCCGGACCATCGCGATGCCCTGCTCGCGCGTCATATAGCCGGCGCGGATGTCCTTGGACGCGTGATCGGTGCCTCGGCCATAGCCGAACTTCGCGTATTTCAGATAGTCGTGCGCGCCGTTTTCGTAGCGGTCGTCGAGATTCGAAATCCGCCGGTAGGTGCGCTCGAACGGGACGGGCGACGGCTCCCATCCATATTTCCCGGTGATCAGCCGAGCATGCGCGTTGGCATCCCAAGGGTCGAAGTTGCCGATATAGATGCCGCGCAGCCCCACGCGCTCGACATCGGCGTCGCTCGGATATTTGTAGCATTCGAGCTCGTGCTCGCTGACCGGGTCCTCGGCATCGCCGACGAAATCCCACCAATCGTAGCCGCGTAGGCCCTGATCCTTGCGGTAGCGGTAGGTGAATTCCGGGAAATCGTGCATCGAGAGCATGCCGCCGACGTCGGTCCAGCCATGCTCACCCCAGAACACGAGCGGGATGCCGAACTGGCACGCGACCTTCATCGGCAGCGTGAGGATGCCGGCATGCGCGTGCCAATTCATGTCGCCGGTCTTGCGGAAGCCGAGCCGGTTCATGCGGATCAGCATATCGACCGAGGGCGAGATCATCACATGGTCGACGGCGAACACATCCTTCATGCGCATCAGGTTGCGCCAGCCGACATCGAGGTAGTTGTTGCCGTTGTAGGTGACGAGCAGCGGCTTCAGGCCCAGCACTTCCTTGACGAAGTGGACCTGGTAATAGCTGTCCTTGCCGCCCGAGACGCCGACGACGCATTCGTAGCCGGAGGATTTCCGGTAGGGCTCCATATCGTCGAGCAGCAGCTTGATCCGCGCGCCCCAATCGATCGACTTCTTCTGGTCGTGCACGCGGCAGCCGCTGCAGACGCCGTTGGCGTCGAACTTCAACGGCAGCGCCGAGCTCGACGGATAGACGCAGCGCGCGCACCAGGTGATCGGCGGCAGGTTGGGCCGGGTCATGCTGCCAATTTCCGCGGCGGACGCATGTCGCTCCGCTTCGCGGCGAGGAAGCACTTGGCGCGCGGATAGGCGTTCTCGGTGAAATGGAAGATGTTGCCGGCTGCGACCGCGCCGGCACCCGTGTCGCGCAGGCATTGGAGGAAATGCCGCTGGTGGCCTGCGCCGCCGCAGGCGATCACCGGAATCTGCACGGCCTCCACCACCTCGCGGATCGCGTCGAGATCATAGCCCTGCGCCGTGCCGTCGCGGTCGATCGCGTTGAGCAGGATCTCGCCGACGCCGAGATCCTGCGCGCGGCGCGCGGCGTCGGCGGGGGCGAGGCCCGCATCGGTGCGGCCATGATCCAGGAACACGCGGGGGCCCGCATCGGTGCGGCGGAAATCGATACTGCCCACGATGGCTTGGCTTCCCAACATCCGCGCGGCGCGCATGACCTCGCGCGGCGCCTCGGCGAGCATCGCATTGACGCTCACCTTGTCGGCCCCGTTCTGGATGCGCGCGCGCACATCCTCGACGCTCCGGATGCGGCCGCCTAAGGTAAGCGGGATGCAGCATTCGAGTGCGATGCGCCGGACGAAGTCGAACAGGCTCAGCACCGGCTTGTGGCGATAGTCCTGGCGGTGGTGCTCGAACGTCATCTCGCCGCTGCCTATGTCGAGCACGATGAGCTCGTCCACGTCCCAATCGACCATGCGCTCGACATGGAGCACCGGGTCGCCGATGTATTGATGCTCGCTGAAGCGCTCGCTGCGCACCATCCAGCCGTCGAGCAGGTAGAGCACCGGAATAAGCCGCCGCTTCAGCATCGCTCAGGCCGCGGCGCTCGCCGCCAACGCCGTCACGCGGGCGAGAAAGCCGCGCAACAGTGCCGCGCCCGCGACCGAGCTCTTCTCGGGATGGAACTGCACGCCCATGATTTGGCCACGCCGCACGGCGGCGGTGATCGGCCGGCCGTAGTCGGTCCGGGCGATCACATAGTCTGCGGGGCAGTCGAGCCAATAGGAATGCACGAAGTAAAAGTGCTCGCCCTCGAGGCCGGCGAGGAAACCGCCTTCGCCGCAGAGCGCGATCGTGTTCCAGCCCACATGCGGCACGCGCAGCGACTGCCCTTCCGCCTCGATGCGGCGCACCGAGCCCGGGATCCAGCCGAAGCCCTTGTGCTCGCCGAATTCCTCGCAGCGCTCGGCCATCACCTGCATGCCGACGCAGATGCCGAGGAACGGCAGCCCGCGGCTGATCACCTCCTGCCGCAGCGCCGCTTCGAGGCCGCGCTCGCGCAGCAGCACAAGGGCCTCGCCGACGGCGCCTACGCCCGGCATCACGACGCACGGCGCCTTGCTCGCGCGCATCGCGTCGCCGTCACGCACGATCTCAGGCTCTGCGCCGACGCGCACCAGCGCGTTCTCGACCGAGCGCACATTGCCGATGCCGTATTCGATGAGGGCGACGCGCAAGGCTCAGCCGCTCGCCCGCAGCGGCGCGCTCTCCTGCGCACTCAGCCAATCCGCGACCTTGCGCGCCATGAAGATGCGTGCGCCATAGATCGATTCGGTCGTGGCTCCGCCGATATGCGGGCTGATCACCAGATGATCGTGTGTGCGCGCATAGGCGACGAGCGGATGCGCCGCGCGCGCTTCGTCGGAGAGCCACTCGCCGTCGATCACGTCGAGGCCCGCGCCAGCGATCGTGCCGGTCGCGAGTGCCGCCAGCAGCGCCGCCTCGTCGACGATGCGGCCGCGGCTGGTATTGATGAGGATCGCGCTCTTCTTCATGCGGGCGAGCGCGTTCGCGTCCATGATCTTCTCGTTGGCAGGCATAAGGTGCACGTGCACGGTGAGAACGTCGGCGCGTTCGAGCAGCGTGGCGAAATCCACCATCGCAACGCCGGGCAGCGTCACGTCGCGGATGTCGTGCGCGATCACGCGCATGCCGAACCCTTGGCCGATGCGCGCGCTGATGCTGCCGAGCCGCCCGAGGCCCAGCACGCCCAGCGTCTTGCCGAGCAGCTGAAAGCCCGTGAATCGCTCGCGCGCCCAATCGCCGCGATCGGCCGCTGCAAAAGCCGGCTTCAGCCGGCGGTTCACGGCCAGCAGCAGGGCGAAGGCAAGCTCCGAGGTGGCGGAGAAGCTGTTGATAAGGTCGTATTCGCGCGCGATATCGAAGCGCACGATGCCCCGCCGGTCGATCGCGGCGATATCCATGTGGTCCGTGCCGGTCGAGGGTGAGCCGATCACCTTGAGACGCGGCGCCGCTTCGAGGAACTCGGGATCGATTCGCACGCTGGCGCTGGCGAGATAAGCATCGGCAGCCGCCATCGCAGGCAGCACCTTTGCCCGCTCAGGCGGCAGCGAGGTGAGGCGGCCGACGGCCTCGAGCGCCGTCACCGCCTCGGGCGCGCCGCGAAGGTCGAGCGTGTTGACGATCGTGTAGGTCATCACGTGCGCCGGGCCGCCAGGCGCGGCGCAGCGCGCTCCAGGTCCGCCGCGAAATGGATGTTGGTGCAGTCGTCGACGATCGTTGTCGTGCGGCGCGCGGCGCCACTGTCGATAAAATGGCGCGAGAGCACGTAATGCGCGCCGTTCTTGGTTCCCGCCGCGTCGGTGCTGTTGAGCACGTCGGCGCCGGCGCGCTCGAACGCAGCGAGCGCTTCGTCGACGCCGACATCGCGGTCGGGATGATCCGGCTGGAGTCCGACCAGCGTTACGACCTTCGCGCCGTCGATCATCTGCGCCAGTGCGTGGCGATAGACTTCGATGATCGGGACGTTGCCGCCGAGCGATTCGGGCCGGCGGATCACCGGTACGCCGCGCGCCTCGGCGTGCCGGGCGATGCTGTCGCTGTCGGTCGAGACGTAGACCGCCGCTGCCCGCTTGCTGGCGAGCGCGTCGTCAATCGCGTAGTCGAGCATCGGGCGGCCGTCGATCGGCGTCATGTTCTTGTTCGGGAGGCGATTGGAGCTGCCCTTTGCGGGAATGACGATGACGATCATAGGAGATGCGCGTGCAGCGTGAGCGCCGAGCTTTCGATGCGGAAGCCGGCGCGCTGATAGAGCGAAAGCGAAGCGTGGTTGCAGGATTGCGTGCCGACGACCACGCGCTTGGCGCGGCCGGCATAATGCGCGAGCGCCGCGTCGGTGAGCAGCCGGCCGAGACCCCGCCCCTGATGCGCGGGCGCCACGCCGATGAGATCGATCACGGCCGTATCGCCGCGCAGCAGGCACGCATTGAATCCGGTGACGGCGCCACCGGCGCGCGTCACGAACACAGCGTCGGCGCGGCCGCGCGCGGCGTTGCGCGCCCAAGCGGCCTTCAGTGCATCGGCACGGGATCGCTCGATGGCCGTGTCGGCGTGGAAGCGGTCGTAGCGGAATGCCGTGGCGCCCACCGCGGCGCAACCGTTGGCGTCCGCCGATGTCGCCAGACTTACCGCCGAGGGCATCGCAGGGATGGCGCCATCGAGCGCGCGCGAAAGCGTCAGCAGGCATTCGATCACGCGAAATCCGCCGGCCTGGAGCGCCAGCAGGATCGCACGGTCGCTTTCCGGCCGGCGACACGTCACGAGCCGTGCGCCTTCGCCCTTGAGCGCGGCTAGGAGGTGCGCGATCTGCGCGGGCGAGGGCTCGCCCGGCGCCGCCCCACGAATCTCCTCGAGACTGCGCGTCGGCAGCGCCAGGATTTCGCTCTCGAATCCGCGCTCGGCCAGCACGGCGACCGCGCCCATGCCGCGCTCGGGCGCCAGCAGATAGGCCGCCGAGTGGTCGCCGATGCGCAGCCCCTGCTGTGCGAGCTGGCCGCGCTCGGCCGGTGTCACGGCGCGAACCGCGACCGTCATCGCCCACCACTGGCGTAGGGTTTGCTCATCATCGCGGCGCTCAATTGAGCCTCGTGCGCTCCCATTGATCGGCGTACCACTTGCAATATTCGCGGTAGGCCTGATCGAGGCCGCGGGTCGGCACGAACCCCAGGAACTCTCGCGCGCGGCCGATTTCGAGTGTGCCGCGGCGCGGCTTCTCGGGCGCCGCCGGGCACTCCTCGAAGCGCGTCGCCGGAATCACCGATTTTACGATGGCGGCGAGTTCGGCGATCGTGCGCGCATTGCCGTAGGTGATGTTGAAGGTGCGCGAGCGGCCCCCTTCGAGCCCGAGCCCGCGGACGATCCCCTCGACCAGATCGTCGATGTTGGTGAAATCGAGCCGCCCGTCGCCACCGCCCTCAAGCGGCAGCGGCTTGCCCATTAGCGCTTTCTCGATGAAATTCTGCGTCACGCGCCCCGAGACGCAGCGGATGCCGTAGAGCGCGCTCGGCCGCACGATCGTATAGTCAATGCCGTAGAGCGTTTTCGCCTCGCGCACCATGCGCTCGCCAATGTATTTGCCATTTGCATAGACGCCGCGGGGGCGCGGGCGCACCGTCTCGTCAACCGAAGCGCCCTCGAAGTCGCCATAGACCGTACTCGACGACATGAACGCGACCTGCTTGCACATCGAGCTCTTGAGTCGGCAGAGCTCGAGCAGGTTGCGCAGCGTGTTTATCTGGAGATCATAGGCGAGGCCCGGCACCTGGTTCGCGGTGACGGCGCTGGAGATCGCCGAGAGGTGCACGGCTTTGGTCGGCTGGAACTCGTTAAAGGCGCTGGTGAGCTCGGGCATCTGGCGCGCGTCGATATTGGCGATGCCGACGCCGGCGCCGCGCATTAGCGCGAAGCGGTCGAGCAGAAAGTTGACGTAGAGCCGACGCCGCACTTCGTCCAGCGCGCGATCGCTGACGATATAGACGATGTTGTTGATCTGCATGTTGTCGACGACGAGCACCTCGGCGCCCTTGCGCCGGCACTCGAGCGCCAGATGGTGGCCGATGAACCCGGCCCCGCCGACCAGCATCACGCGCTCGCCGTCGAGCGCAACGGTGTCGTAGGGAATCAGCGCCGGCTTGCTCATGCCGAGCCTCGACGGGGTGAAAAATCCGGAGAGGCTAAGAGCCCAGCGACCGTGGCGACGATGAAATGCGCGTCGTCGGCGGACACATGCGGGCCGACCGGCAGCGAGATCGCGCGCGCGCTGATCGCCTCTGCAACCGGGAATTGCCCATCGCGATAGCCGTATTTCTCGCGATAGTAGCGCATCAACGGCACCGCTACCGGATAGTGCACGCTGGTGCCTACCCCGGCCGCGTTGAGGCGCAGGATCGCCTCGTTGCGGTCACTGCCCGCGGGCAGCACGATGTTGACGCAGTAACAGGCCGACCGCGCGGGCCCGAACCTGTCGGGAAAGACGTCGATTCCCACGATCTTCGCGAGGCTTTCGAGGAGGATCGCAGTGTTGCGCCGGCGCGCCGCGAGGAACGCATCGAGCTGGCCGAGCTGGCCGATGCCGACGGCGGCCTGCACCTCCGACATGCGGAAATTGTGGCCGAGCGCCACCACGTCGTAGATGCCGGGAATCTTCCGCTCGCCGAGTGCCTTGTCGTAGCCGAATGCGCGCAGATTGCGCAGTCGCGCTGCAACGGCATCGTCGTTCGTAGTCACGATCCCGCCTTCGAGCGTCGTGATGTGCTTGGTCGGATAGAACGAAAAGACCCCCGTCGTTCCAAGCGTGCCCGGATGCCGCCCACCATAGTCGCCGCCGAGCGCCAGCGCGCAGTCCTCGACAATCGAGAGGCCGTGCTTCTGCGCGAGGGTATCAAGCGCCTCCATCGCGCAGGGAAGGCCGAGATAGTGCACCGGGATGAGTACGCGCGTGTGCGGTGTAATGGCAGCGGCCGCGGCGACCGGATCGAGGTTGCCGGTGGCGCGCTCGACATCCACGAAGACGGGGCGCGCGCCGGTATGCTCGACTGCGTGCCCGGTCGCCACATGTGTTTCCGCGGGGACGATCACCTCGTCGCCCGGCCCGATGCCGAGCGCCATCAGCGAGAGCTGCAGCCCGGTCGTGGCTGACGACACGGTAAGGGCGTGCTTGGCGCCGATGCGCGCCGCGAACTTCGCTTCGAATTCGCCGCAGCGCGGGCCGTGGGTGAGCATCGTGCCTTCAAGCACTTCAGCGGCAAGGCGCTTCTCTGCGGCGCCCAGCATCGGACGGCCGAACGGAATCGAGCGCGCGGCGACCACGCGGTCAGGCAAGGTACTGGACCTTCACCGTGCCGCCGCGCTCGGCCGCCTCGCGCACCGCGAAGCACACATCCATCACGCGGAAAATATCGATCTCGTCGACCTCGGGCTTGCGCCCGGTGCGGATCGCGTCGATGAAATCGGGCAGGAGATCGCCTTTCTCCATCGCTGGATAGGGCACGCTCATCGCCGCTTCGTCTTCGTCCTTGTCGCCGGCGAACAGCTTCGCGTTGGGCATGTCGTTCACGAAGGTCAGCTTCGAGCCGTAGACGTTGAGCGCATGGAACTTCGTGCGCTGCGCGCCGAGGCTCGTCGCGCACTTCGCGATGGCGCCCGAGCGGAAGCGCATTAGCGCCACGAAGAAGTCCGGATATCTGTATCGTGTGCCGCGCGTCAGCACGTCGTTGGCCATGGCGCTCACCTCGTCGATCTCGTCGCGCATCAGCCAGCGCATCAGGTCGACGAGGTGAATGCCGCCGCCGTAGAACGTGCAGTAAGAATCCATGCGGCCGCGCCAGCCCTCGGTGATCTTCCAAAGGATCTGATGCAGGTAGTCGCCCTCGATGTAGAAGATGTCGCCGAAGGCCCCCTGCTCGATCAGCTGCTTTACCTCGCGGAAGCGCGGGCTGCGGCGCAGGATGAGGTTGGACGTGATCTTCCGCCCGCTGTCGGTAAGAGCGCGGTAGACGGCCTCGGCCTCGTGCCGGTGCAGCACGACAGGCTTTTCAACCATAACGTGCTTGCCGTTGTTGAAGGCCGAAAGCAGCTGCTCGGCGTGGCAATCGTCGTACGAACAAATCGAGACGAGGTCGACTTCGGGGTGCTCGGTGATTGCCCGATAGTCTCCATGCCGGGCGCCGATGCGGTAGCGATCGCCGATATCATCGAGGCGCCGCGGATCGATGTCGCAAATCGCGGCGACTTCCACTCCTTCGATTTGCTGGTACGAGCGCAAATGCGCTTCGCCGACGCCGAGCCCGATTATGCCTGCGCGCAAGACCTGCACGACGCCACGCCGCCGCGACCGCCGCAAAAGCTACCGCAGTCCGGGTGAATCACGTCACCCAAGTCTGAACTCCCCAGCTCAAGGAACAACGGGGCGGACCGGGAGGCCGCCGCGATGGACGGCATTGTTCACACCGTGAACGCGCTGTCAAGGATGGGCCGTCAGGCTGGCGGTCGGGTGTTTTGCTAAGAAGCGCCTATTCCCGCGGTCCTACAACGGAAGCTTGTAGCCGTGGCGCAGCGCGTGCACAGCGATCATCAGATAGTCGCGCGTGAAGTAGTAGCGCCAGTAGCGTGGGCCGCGCCCGGACAGGCCCTCCCCCATCACGGTAGCGCTATGCGAGAGCTGGCGCCCGGGGAGCTTGTGCCTGCCGGTGAGCGAATCGCGCCAGCTGAGCGGGCGATAGCCGAGCCAAGCATAGCGCTCTCCGTACTCGAATACCCGGTCGGGCAGCAGAACCGGCCCCCAGGATTGGACGATCAGATCGAACCGCCGCCCGTCGAACTTGGCGAGGTAGTCGACATAGTTGGCGGCGACGAGCTCAACTTCGGGGAAAAGATGCCGCCCGATCGCGATCCGATTCGGCTGGATGTCGACGCCGACCACCTCGTCGGCGAAGTCCCTCATCAGCCACGCCGCGAGTCCATGGGCGCAGCCGATCTCGAGCACGCGGCGTGGCCGCGTCCGGGCCATTTCGTCGAACAGAGCCCCGTAGCGGCCGCCGGTGAACTTCATCGCGTTCGACGGTTCGTAGAGCGGGTTCGTGTGGAAGAAGTAATGGTCGTCGAACTCGATCTTGAGGCCCTTGGCGCGGCGCGCTACTTCGGCCTGCCACCGCGCCTTCCAACCGCGACAGAACCAAAAGGTGGACAGCCGTTCGCCTGTCCTTGCCGACGACATAGTGCCCGGACTGCGTTGAACCACGACGTCGTCAGGCATGGGCGTTTCGGACCGCAACCGCTGGCGCGCCGCATCGCCGCTGCACTGGCCTGCGTTGTCCGTTTCCTTCCCACGGCAGCATCATCCGAGCTCCGTCTTTCTCCGCCGATGGTCGATACCCAGGGCGCAACAGTGCGCATCCTGTTAGTTCAGTTTCAATGAGTCGGACGAGGCCCGGATCGCTCTTCTGAGCGACAGCGGTGAAGTGTCCCTAATAACGCTGTCAGGACCACGCTCTATGCTCCATCTCCATGTGTCAAGTCCGCTGCGCTCTCTACTGCGTGCGACCGGCTGGCGTCGGCGCCTCCAGCGGTCGCGGGTCGTTTGGTCGCAACCAGTTCGGCCATCATGAAATGCCTTGCAGCAGAGGCAAAGATCCGGCCGGCACCCGGCAGAGCAAAGAGGCCCGTGAGAGCGCGGCGAACACTCGCTGGGCCATCGTAGTCGTGGCCGATTCGATCTTGGGTCAGCCGTACTGCCGAAATGTCTTCGCACGTTCCGATATGTCGCCGCATGAGCGTTGCGTAGGTACCGCGGCGGCGCAGGAAGAGATGATCCCTTACGAACGCAAGGTTGCATTTCGTCAATCTATAGAGCTGCAGCGCGACCGGCCGTGGCGCATAATGGATCAGCCAAGTTCTCGTGTGCGACTCATAGGGAACGAGGCGGTGGGGGATTTGATGATACGCGATACCCCCGGAGCGCAGCACCCGCCCTTCCTCGGCGAAATAGGGCTCGAGAACTTGCGGCGCCACGTGCTCCAGCACTTGCTGACTGAAAACGAAGTCGAAGGATTCGTTGGCGAAGGGCAGCCTTGTCCCGTCGTAGGCGAAGAAATGCGGCCCGGGCATCCCATGGATTTCGGCAAGAAGCCTGTTGAGGGGCGCGCAGTCTGTTCCGAGATCGACGCCATATACGCTGCGATAGCCGAACGTCAACAGATACAGCAAACTCTTGCCACTGCCATATCCGTGCTCGAGGAGGCGGACCCGCTCCTGCGGTAGGTCTAAGCGCTGCAGGGCGCGCAGAAGCGGCCGAAGATGATAAGGAGGATTGTCGTGCGAAGCCGCTGCCGCGTCGGCGAAGCGGCGCCATGGTTGCGAGACGTCGCCACCGGCTCGCAAAGCTTCGATCATGTCGGTGTAGGCGTTCACCACGGTGCGCCAGTCACTCATTAGTCGCCTTCCGACCGCGAGAGAGCCAATTGTGCATTTCTGGGCCGCTTGCCCACACAGAGAACAGCGAAGCAGCGTTTTTGGCATGGCCAAGCTAGGCTGGCCGCGCAACGTAAGAGCATCGAGGGCGCTCACAACACGAGGTCGCCCTTGATTGCGTGTTTGCAGTCGAACGTCAGCTCGACACTCTACCACACCTCCCCTCCGCCCGCTGTTCGGTTTCCGGCACGCGTCGGCGTACGGTTGTGTAGCGCGTGCCAACACTGCCCAGGTATGTTGGCAGTGAAGCTGGTCCGCGCCGCTGGTCCACACGATTTCGGCGCGAATGACAAAGGGCGCCAATAGCTCCTTTAGCTGGACCTCTAACCCGGCTCTTCCCGTGTCCGGAATTCCGGCGATGGCGATGGTCGCGAGCATTCCATGCTTGCTGTCCGGCATCACTTCGACTTTGGCGACGGCAGCGCCGAGGCCAAGCGGCCCGATCGCCCCGACAAGCGCCCTTCGCGCCGCATCGATGCGCAGCGGCGGCTTGTGAATCTTGCCGACCGCCGTGATCGGCATCTGCTTAAGGATATGGATCTCCCTCGGCACTGCCGCCCGCTCGGCGATATGGGCGCGTCCATGCTCGACCAGCTCGGCCGCCGATGCCGACGCGCCCGGTTTCAGCGTGACATAGGCGATCGGGACTTCGCCGGCATAGGGATCGGGTTTCCCGATGGCGGCGCAGAGCGCCACGGCGGGATGCCGGTAGAGCGGCTCAAATCGCGGAGTATTGCGCGCCAAAGCAGAATGCGGGTTCGAACGGGCGACTGGCTGGCGGTGTGCGCAGTCACGATCGAACTCTGCTCCGGTCCGAATTCCCTGATAAACAGGGAATCTGCAGGGAATATTCGCGAGAATTGAGCTTGGCTCACCTAACTCCGCGCCCTACTCCGCTGGAATCAAATCGATTCTCTGCAAATTCCCTGCACATCGGAGCAGGGAAAAAATCGTGCCAAGCAGGGATCCGCCAGAAGGGAACAGGGAATTTTTTGCGGCTGGCGAACACACGTCACGTCAGCAACCTTTGACGAACAGCCTCATCAATTCCGCGCAACTCCGCACTAACTTCCGATCGGCAACTCCGCACGACTCCGCACTACTTACCGCGACGTAACTCCGCACATGTGCGTTGCGCCGCCAACGCACCGACCATCCGTGGCCGAGTCAGGGCGGGCTGTCTCTTTCGAAGCGGGGCTGCAGGATAGGGACAAAGATAGCTTTACCGACCTGCAGCGCCGTGTCCACGGAGAGCCGCACCCCGCTGCGACCGGCGCCCTCGCCGGCGCGCCAAGCGGCGAGGTGGTCATCGGAACAGAAAAAGGCCAGGACCGTGCAGGTCGAGGTCGCGGCGCAGCCGTCCGCATAGTAGTAGCCGATCCACACGACCGCCCCTTCGGGCGCGATATCGGAGATGACGATGCCGGAATCGCCGGTCTTGACGCGAATCGGCGTCCCGCAGAAGCGGCACAACGATTCGATCTCGGTGTGGGCGCCAAACATGGCACCAACACCGAGCGCATCGATTGCGCACATTGCCGACAGCGTCTTCCCTCGCAGCACAACCCGGTGACCGGTCGAACGTTCGGTGAAGGGATAGGCGCCGGTGATGCGACCGTCGTCGTCGAGCACCACGACATCGCGAGCACGAAGCCTTTTCAATTCTTCGACCACGGCGTCGGGCGCCAATCCGGTAGTGTCGGCAATCTCGCCGAGAGACGGCGCGCGGGCGAATGCGGCGAACTGCTCCAGCACGCAGCGCCAGACCTGATCCTCGGTGGCGGCGAGCGGAGACCACTTCGGCGTGCCGACTCCGATGAGATCGACGATCGCTGCTAGCGCGGCTCGCGCCGGTTCTTCGCGGACCAGTGACCAATCGGGCAAGGTCACGCCGGGACGTAGCGGAACGGACCGCTCCGCTGCGCGCTCCAAATGATCGGACGAATTGCCGAAATCTGGGGCGTTCGTGTCTGGGGTGCCAACTTCTTGCGCGCCGTACCCGCCATTCTGCGAATTCATCATGGCGCCTCTCTTCTCCGATGTGTCCGCCGCGCGGCAAACCGCGGCGGAGAGCGTTTCAGCCAGCGCAGCAGGAAAGCTTCGCCACGTCGCGTTCGAAACCCTGTGCTGCAAGCCTGAGTCCTTCCACGGTGGTCAAATACGGAAAGACGGTCTCCGCCAGGTCCTGCACCGTAAGCCCTTGTTTGATTGCCAGAGCGGCCGTCTGGATGCTGTCCCCCGCCTCGGGTGCGAGCATGTGAGCGCCGACGAGCCTGCCGGTCTTCCGTTCGGCGACGAGCTTGATGAGGCCGCGCGTATCGCGCGCCGCGATGGCCCGCGGCACGTAATCGAGCGGGACGATTGCGCTGCGCACAACCATGCCCAGCTCATGCGCGGCGGCTTCGGTGAGCCCCACGCTCGCCAACTGCGGGTCGGTGAACACGACTTCCGGCATGGCCGAGGAATCGTAGCGCCGGGCATCGCCGTTGAGCGCGTTCTCGGCCGCTACTTTGGCGCCGTAGGCAGCCATATAGACGAACATATCTCGCCCGGTCACGTCGCCGGCGGCGTAGACGCCGACCTTGGTGGTGCGCAGGCGTTCATCGACGCGGATGCCGCCGCGCTCGGTGAGCCCGATGCCGGCTTCTTCAAGACCGAGGCCCTCTGTATTGGGCGTGCGCCCCGTCGCAATCAGAACCTTCTCGGCCGCGACCGTCCCGGCCTTGCCGCTCGCCTCGCTGATGGAAACCACAATGCCGGAGGGTGTTGCCGCCACTGCGTCGATCCCGATGCCGCAACGGATATCGAGACCCTCATCGCGCAGATACCCCATCAGGGCGCCGCTGATCTCCGGCTCGGCCTGCGAGAGGATATGAGACCGGCACAGCATGGTGACGCGCACGCCGGCGCGGGCAAAGAGCTGCCCGAGCTCTGCCGCCACGACCCCGCCGCCGATGATCGCAAGCGACTTCGGGAGCGCTTCGAGGTCGAGGGCCGAGGTGCTGGTAAGGTACGGGACCGTGTCGAGGCCCTTGATCGCGGGAATGCGCGGTCGGGCGCCCGTCGTGACGATCACTTTGCCGGGCCGCAACGCATGGCCGTTGACGGCGACTCCGTCATGCGTCAGTCGCGCAGGACCTTCCATGTATGCGATCGTGTTGTAAGAGGGCAGTAGGTCGACGTATTTCGCCTGGCGCAGCGCGCCGACCAGCTCGTCTTTTTGCGCCACGAGCGATCGCCAATTCGAGAGCTTCGCTTCAGCGGAGATTCCGGCGAAGCGGGACGCGGCCGCGGCCTGGTGCAGCGTCTCCGCCGCGCGAATGAGGGTCTTCGAGGGCACGCAGCCGACATTCACGCAAGTGCCGCCGATCGCGCCGTGGCCGATCAGCGCGACCTGCGCTCCGAGTTCAGCGGCGCGGATGGCGGCAGCGAACCCGGCCGACCCGGCGCCAATAACTGCGAGGTCGAAAGCCCTCGGTCTCGGGGATGCGCAGCAGGCCTCGGTCATGGAAGGTCTCCGCCTGGTATCGAAGCGCCCGGCAGACTGCCGGACGCCGCGCCACACGCGCCTGGGCTTGTAGTTCGCCGGCGCCGGGGCGCTGCATTCCGCATCGGCATGTCACTCACTGCGCAAGGCGCGACGGATAGCCGGCGTTGGTCGTTGCCTTGGTGAGCGCCTGGATATCGGACTTGGCGTCGTCGAAGGTGACGACCGCCGTCTGCTTGTCCAGATCGACCTGAACTTTGGTGACGCCCGGGACGCGCTCCAGGCTCTTTTTCACCGTCGGCGGACACAATGCGCAGGTCATGTTGTCGACCTTGAGTATGACCGTGCGCTCGGCCGCTGCGGCGCCGAAAGCGAAAAGGCCGGCGATGGCGATTGCCACGGCAAATGTGCGGAAGCTCATGCTAAGGCTCCGATGGTGAGTGGAGGATTAGAGGAGGGGTGCTGCATAGGGGAACGCGACTCCGGCTAGGAACAGAACCGTTGCCGACCAAAGTGCGATCTTGGCGATGCGGCTCGATCCGGGCCGGGCGCATGACGAGCCGTCTGCGCAGGCGACGTTGGGCTTGCGGTAGACGAGGTAGAACCCGCCGGCGAGAAACGCGACCGTGAGGGCGATGAAATAGGGCTGGTAGGGCGCCAGGGCGGTGAAGTTTCCGACCCACGCCCCGCTCACCCCGATCGTCGCCAAAGCAAACGGGATCACGCAGCAAGAGCCCACGCCAATCGCCGCCAAGATGCCGCCGAGCGACGCGACCGTCTTGCCGACGCGCTGCGCGGTTTCATTCTCGGCTGCGCTCTGCGCGGAAATGGACGCTCCGACTTGCTCGCCTGGTGTCATGGCTTTCGCTCAATGCCCAACTGCGATACAAAATGGGGGCTGTAGCCACTACAGGCTCAAGGGCCTTTTCGTTCACGAGTTTGGGAGGCCGTCATGGCGAAAGCGCTTGAAGAAATTAAAATCGGAACATTATCCGCGCGCACCGGCGTTCACATCGAAACGATCCGCTACTATGAACGCGTCGGGGTGCTCCCGCGCCCGCCACGCAGCGCGGCGGGATACCGGCGCTACGGTTCGGAGGACATCGGGCGGCTCGGCTTCATCCGCCGTCTGCGCGATCTGGGATTTTCCCTCAACGCGGTTCAGGCCCTGCTCGATCTCGCGGAAACGCCGCGATCGAAATGCGGCGAGGTTCGCGCCATGGCCGCTGGCCACCTCACGGAAGTTCAAACGAAGATCGCGGATCTTCGACGCATGGAGCGGGTGCTCAAGGCGATGGTGGCCTCCTGCGAACGAGGTGTCACCCCGGCCTGTCCGATCATCGAGGCTCTGTGGCAGGAGGCTTGATTGAGCGGCAATGGCATATCCGGCCTCGATTCGAGCTAGGTACTACGGCCAAGCGGCCCGGATCCCCGCCCCACCGAGGGCGGCGTCTTGCGGCCGATGAACGGTGACTTCGCCCATCACGTCGCGCGCGAGGTCATCCGCGCGACTTTTATGGCTGAGTAACGACCATTCGGCACGGATCACGGCGCTGCCTGGTAATCTCCGTTGCCGCAGTCAGCCGGTGGTAACCTCGTGTTGCCCATCAACTGCGAGAGGCTTGCAGTGCGACGCCGGTCGCGCGCAACGTCACTCGTCGCGCGATCGCGAAACCGACCGCGGGCACCACGATCCACTGGAGCACCGGAGATAGGCCAGTCCCGATCCACGGCAGGGTCGGCATCAGATCGGAGTAAGCCCAACCCCGGCGCACCGATATGTTCAGCCACTCGCTATAGATCGTATATCCGACGGCCATCACGATCGTCACCGCCGCGACGCGGCGGAATTGGGGTGCGCCCAACGGCCACGCGCCTGAGCCGAAAGTGACGATGGCGATGACGAGGGTCGCGGTCGCGATCAACGCATCGCCGAGCGTGCAGTGAAAGATCGCAAAGGCTCTTCGCCCGAGCGGCTCCTTCCAGATCGTGTAGAGCGGAAGATGCGCGATCTCCCAAACGAGGTTTGCCGGGATCACGAACAGAAGATAGGACCGCAACGCGGTCAGCCAGCAAGCGGCGGCTGGCGAGTCAATGGCGGTCATTGGTCAGCGCATTGATATACACGACCATGTTGATCTGGTCCCATTTGAGGCCGTGGAAGCGCGCCCGGAGCTTTCCCTCGAAGTCGATTATATGCGTCACCGTTCCGTGCATGAACATGTCTTTCTCGGTGCGCGTGAACTTCAGGCCATAGCGATCGGCAAGCTCGCGCGTTGCGTCGGGCTTGTCCGCGCCGCTGGTCAGGAACACCCAGTTATGCGCATCGAGGCCATGCGCGGGACCGTAGGCGCGGAGAATCTCCGGCTCGTCGCGCGCGGGATCGGTGGTGATCGCCACGAACTGCACCAGGTCGCGCATGGGCCCGATGTTCACCTTCTTCTGGACTTCGGCCAGGAGATCGCTCTGTAGCGGGCACACGTCGGGGCAGCTCGCGTAGATGAACCAGAGCACCACGACCTTCTTGCCGCGGAAGTCGGCGAGCCGAATGGTCTTCCCCTTAACATCGCGCAACTCGAATTCCGGCGCGGGCCGATTGACGAACTCGACATACTTCTCGCGCTTGAAGAGCTGTGCTTCGAGATCCTTCAAGGAGTGAGCGGCCGCCGGTCGCGCGGCCGCGACGATGCCGAGAAGCACAAGAGGAATGGTCAATCCGCAACGCATGCTCGTCGTCTCCGTGACGTGAAAGGGAGTGCCGGCTGCGGGGACGGTGCGCAGCCGGCGCTTGTGCCGAGGGAGGCAGGAACGCCCTCGGCCTCGTGGCGCGATCGAGGATTCACCCGATGTTGGCCAGCCCGGGAAAGGTTTCGAGCAGCCAATACGCGAACTCCGAAAGACGGCCTGTGATCATCGCCACGCCCATCAGGATCATCACCGCGCCCGCAATGATCTGAAGGACGCGACCGGTGCGGCGCATTCCGGAGAGCCGCGCTGCGAGACCGTGCGTGAAAAGTGCCGCGACGAGAAACGGAACGCCGAGGCCCAGGGAATAGATCGCCAGCAGGGCGATGCCTTGAGTCACCGTCGCCGTTCCGGCGCTCACAGTCAGGATGGCGCCCAGGATCGGGCCGATGCAGGGCGTCCAGCCGAAGGCGAAGGCGAGGCCGAGGACATAGGCGGCGACGGGCCTGCCGCCCGGCAAGGCGATGTTGAAGCGGAAGTCGCGCTGGAGCCAGAACGGGCGCATGGCGCCGAGAAGGAAGAGGCCGAATGCCACGACGACACCGCCGCCGACTATGTTGAGCTCGTAGCGATAGCTCAGCAGGAGCTGGCCGAGCGCCGTCGCGCTCGCGCCCAGGATCACGAAAACGGTCGTGAAGCCGAGGACGAAGCAGCCGCTCAGGGCGATGGCCGGCATGCGAATGGCCAGCGCACCGCCGATGCCCTCCTCAGCCACGGAGCGCCCGGCGACATAGGAGATGTAGCCCGGCACCAGCGGCAGAACGCAGGGCGACAGAAACGAGATGATCCCCGCAGCGAACGCCGTCAGGACGCCGATGTTCGAGATTTCAAGCATGGTTGCAGAGCGTGAGCTTCGGCCGGCGGTGTATCATTTCTTCTCGCGCGCCTCGCGAATGAGCCCTTGGAGTGCGGTGAGATCGACGGCACCGCGGACGATTTGATCGCCGGCGACGAAGCTGGGCGTGCCGTTGATGCGCAATGCCTGCGCGAGCACGAGATTCCGGTCGATCATCTTCTGAATCCCAGGATCGTCCATGTCGCGCTTCAGGCGATCGAGATCGAGCCCGACCTTGGCCGCCACCTCCATCACCTTGTCCTTGTCGGCCACGCCTTCAGCGGCCATGAGGGCCTTGTGGAACGCGACATACTTGCCCTGCCGATGGGCCGCAAGCGCCGCCTTCGCCGCGAACACGGAGTTGGGGCCGAGGATTGGGAACTCCTTGTAGACGATGCGCAGCTTGGCGTCGGCCGATTCGGCCTGGATCATGAGGGGGCCGACGCGCCGGCAGTAGGGGCAGTTGTAGTCGAAGAACTCGACCAGCGTGACGTCGCCGTTCGCATTGCCGCCGACGGGGCTATCGGGATCGCGAAACACCTCGTCGGAGCGCGCCTTGAGGACGGCCTGTGCTTCGCCCTGCTCCGCGGCCCGCTTGCGCTCCTGGAAGCGCTCGACCGCCTCCATGATCACTTCAGGGTGATCGAGGAGGTAGGCGCGGACACGCCGCTCGAACTCGTCCTTCGGCATCTCCGCGCTTTTCGGCGCGCCGCGGAAGCCCGGGTCGAGTGCGAACCATGCGCCCGCGGCGATCAAGACGACGACCGGAACCAGCAGCCAGGCGATGAGCTTCACGGCGGATCTTGAAGGATCGGGCATTGGCGGCTCCTCGACGTTCATTGCACTTCGACGCGGACTACGGACTGCCGAGCTTCACCCAGTTCGTGCCTCCGTCGCGGCTCGCGACGACGGATTGCGCGCCGCTCTGCGGATTGAAGGTCACGGCGTAGAACCGCTTTGCGTCCTTGGGGTCGGCCGCGAAGTGAAGGATGACATCGGCGCCGAGCCCCGGGCTCACGATCTCCCAGTTGGGCGATTCGTCCTTGGCGCGCAGGAGTCCGGTGCCGACCATGTAGGCATACACGTCGCCCTCGCGCGTCGCGTAGACCATCGTCGCGGGCCGGCTGATGATGTGGGCGATCTGCCAGCTTCGGCCCCCATCGGTGCTCTTGAAGAGCCCCTTCTGCGTGGCCGCGAACAGCGTGTTCGCGTCCTTGCTCGAGGCGGCGAGGCCAATCAGGCCTTCGGGCGCAGGGCCGATCTTGCTCCAGGTCTTCCCGCCGTCGGCGCTCCGCTGCACATCGCCATAGACGCCGTAGATGACCTTCGGATCGGCCTTGCTCACATCCATCTGATGGAAGTCGACCGGCCCGCCCACGCCCGAGGCGAGCTTCGTCCAGGTGCGCCCCCCATCCGTAGATACGATGAAGCCGAGATTCCCGCCGCTCTCGGGGTGGCCGCTCGCATAAAGCACCAGCGGGTCGGAGGGATGCGCCGTGAACCCCATGAAATCGTCGCGGGATTGCGATAGCGGCGTCGCCTTGCCGTCCGGCCCGACCACGAAGAGGCCGTGGTGGGTGGCGAGGTAGATGCGCGACGTATCCTTGGCGTCTACCGCTATGCCATGAAAATGGGTTTGCTTGGCAAGCGCCGCGAGGGTGAGATCGCCGGCCGCGAGCGACGGAGTCGCGCGCCATCCGCCGACCGCCGTGGCCACTGCGATCGCGGCGACGATAAGCCGGGGCCATGTGCAAATCACGCGCCCCTCCCTGTGCTCTCGGCGCCCACCGTCGCCTTCTCTGCCGAAACTGCCGGCGCCTTTGTCCGGCGCGCGGCAGGGTCAACATTGGTGAGCTCTGGTTGCAGCGGTATCGGTGCTTGGGCCTTGACCGAATCTTCGCCGGGGGCAGCTTCCTTGGAGCAGGAACGCCCCATCATCCGGTTCATGCAAAGGCCAAGCGCGCACATCGCCACGCACGGAAGCGCCGCGACCAGCAGCGGCGCTACCCCGATTGCCACGAGCCAGCTCCAGTTCAGCACCGCGCCGGCCGCAAGCGCGAGCGTCGCTGCGATCCACCAGATGCGCCGGCCGCTCAGCCATGGTCGAACCCAGGTAAGCGCATCTCGCGCCCAACGACCGGAAAGTGCCTGAACCTCTCTCGCAGTAGTCATGGGTTAACCTCTTGCATGTTGGACTCCGACCTTTCGCGGCGAAGCGGCAATCGCCGCCGGCTGCTTCTGCGTTCAACGATCCTTGCGCCATAGGTCGTTCGGCTTCTTCGCGCCATCGCTGCTCTCGCGCATCATGCCGGCGCATTCCTCCATCATTCCGGCATTGCTGCCGCGCATCATGTTCCCCATCATCGACATCATGCCGTTGCGCATCATACCGCCCTGCATCATGCCTTGATGATCATGCCGGTCTCCGGTCTTGGGTCCGTGATTGTCGGCCCAAGCGAGGCCTGCGACGCCCAGCGTCGCAACGATCGCTGCCGTCAGAATCCGTTTCATGTTTCGCCTCCTTCGGTTTGGCGTTTGAAATCGATCTCGCGTTGTTCATCGCGCGGAAACTGCGGACGTATCCTCATCTCCCACTCGGACTCTCCGGTCAGCTCGCTGGTGGTCTTGTCTCTGCCTGAATCGTTGAATACGAACCAAGTCAGGCACGCGGCCACGAAGAGGCCGGCTAACGCTGCACATGCCAAGACGACACCGGCGTCCATCCAAGTCCACGCGAGGCCGAGCCCTGCGGCAATGCCGGTCGCAGCGATTGCGACTGCGGCGACGCGCCACCCGCGCATCCATTTTCGCAGGGGTCGCAAATCGGTTGCTTGAGTTCTCATCTCGGCCAGGGATCGCACTGCCATGACTGCCTCCCATCTTATTCATTCGGCCTTTTTCTCGATCGCCTTGCGGATCTCGCCCATCCACTCGTCGCTGTCCCATTCGGCGGCGCCGGCATAGCGCCAGACCTCGCGGCCCTCGCGATCGATCAGCAATGTCGTCGGCAGGCCGACGACTGCGAGCTTGCGCATCGCAGCCATACTTTGATCGATATAGAGGCGCAGGTGCTTGATGCCGATTTCCATGAAAAACGCTTCGACCGCATGCACGCCGGCGCGGTCGATGGAGAGGGCCATCACCTCCAAATCCTTGCCGCCGAGCGTGCCCTGCAATTTGTCGAGCGTCGGCATTTCCCGGCGGCACGGGGGACACCAGGTGGCCCAGACGTTGAGCAGAACGACCTTGCCCTTGAAATTCGAAAGCCGGAGCTCCTTGCCCTCGCGGTCCTTGAACTCGATGTCGGGCAACGGGCGGGGCTCGGGATGCACGGTGTAGGGCAGAGGCTTCTCCGCAACAGCCGTGCCTGTCCCGCCGAGCAGCGCCGTCGCCCCGAGCAAGATGCAGAAATGCCGACGTGACCGCGTTCGCATCATCGACGTAGCTCGCGGATGAGGGGCATGATCGTCGTGGCGACGATCTCGTCGGATAACGGGCCGACTTGGCGGTGATGGATGCGGCCATTGCGGCCAACCACATAGGTTTCGGGAACGCCGTAGACGCCCCACTCGATGCCGACGCGGCCGTCGCGGTCGGCGCCCGTGCGCGTGTAGGGATCGCCGTGCCTGTCGAGCCATGCCGCGGCGTCCGCGGGTGCGTCCTTGTAGTTGAGGCCGTGGACCGGGACGACGCCCTCGCGCCGGAGCCGCATGAAGATCGGATGCTCTTCGAGGCAGGCCGTGCACCAAGAGGCGAAGACGTTGACGAGAGCGACCTCGCCCACGAGGTTCTCGCTGGAAAGGCCGAGCGTGCGGCCTTGGACCGGCGGCAATGCGAATTTGGGCACTGGCCGGCCGACCAGGGCAGACGGAACCACGCGCGGGTCGCGCCCAAGTCCCGCAACGAGCGCGGCACCAATTCCGCCGAAGGCCAGCGCAGGGAGCATGAATATCAGGCGGCGCCGCGATTTGCCGAGCTGGGGCTCGGCGCTGGTTCGGCCGGGACTGAGATCGCGAACGAGCTCATTCATATCAGTCGTTCCTCGCACGGAACCTTTGCAGGGGCATCGCCATGCTTCAGTAGTCCCCCTCGTCGATTTCCAAGAGGCTCTGGAGGAGCGGCAGAATCGAGTCGCGGAAGGCTTGGCGCGTTAGCGGTCCACGGTGGCGATAAATGATCCGTCCGAAGGGACCGATAAGGAGCGTCTCGGGCGGATCGCGAACGCCCAGCATGGCGGCGACTTCCCCGTTCCGGTCGGCCCCCGCACGCACGTACGGATTTCCCAGCGTCCTCAGCCACCGCACTGCCGCATCCGGTTCGTCCTTGTAGTTGAGGCCGTGAACCGCAACGTAGCCGCGCGCGGCGATCCGCATGATCAGCGGGTGCTCCGCGCGGCAATCTCCGCACCAAGACGCGAAGATATTGACGATGGATACCGTTCCCTTGAGGTCGCGGCTGGAAAGGCCGCGCACATTCGTCATGAGCGGCGGCGCGGAAAATTCCGGGACGATGCGCCCGACTCGCGTGCCCTCCACGGGCGCCTTCAGCACAAACTCGTTGATGAGGGCTCCTATGAAGAGCCCAACGAGCAAGACCAAGCTGCCTTGCTTGAGCGTCACGATTGGCGCATGACGGGTTGCGGATGCGCTCTGGCGGAGGTGGGGGCCGTGAAAGGCGCTGACCTTCATGGCGTCTCTCCCTATGCGATTCGTGCCTGGATTTTTTTGCCTTGGGGGCCAGGCATCCTCGTTATCAATCGTGCCAAGGAGGCTTGGCGCGTCATGGCTTGCCCTCAACCCGGGCGCCTGTGCGCCCGCCGATAATGTTGCGAAGCAGTGCGGCAATCTCCGGCGTGTCCCACTTCGCGGGCCCGAAGAGCCGGCCGATTTCGCGGCCACCGCGATCGATGACCAATGTGGTCGGAAGTCCCGCAATCGCGTATTCGCCGAGGACGGTCCCGCGCCGATCGAAATAGATGCGCAAGGACTTGATGCCGAGTTCGCCGAAGAAAGGCGCGATCATCTCCGCGCCGTCCCGGTCGATCGAAAGCGCAACGACCTCGAAGTCCTTGCCGCCGAGTGTCTTCTGAAGGCGATCGAGAGTCGGCAATTCACGCCGGCAGGTCGCGCACCACGTCGCCCAGACGTTGAGCAGCACCACTCGGCCCCGGAACCGGCGCAGCGTCATATGCTCGCCGCTCTCCGATACGAAGAAAAATGGCGGCAGGTGCCGCGGCGCGGCATGCCACGTAATCGGAACATCGTGCCCGCCGGCCCGCAGAGGAGTAAGGCTGGCCAGAATTACGAGCAATGACGCCCCGCTTGCGCGGCAAGCGCGCGCCGCGGCTCGGCGCAAGGCGCCGATCTCGGCCGACATGGTGCTAGTCCGTGGCATAGACCTTCTTCGGATCGCTGCCGATCTCGTAGATGACGAAAGCTTCCTGCTTGCGGCCCGTCATGCCCGGCGATCCTTGGGGCATGCCGGGCAGGGAGATGCCCTTGATTGGGGGTTTCTCCGCAAGCAAGCGATCGATGTGCTTCAAGGGCACGTGGCCCTCGACGACGTATTGGCTGACCACGAGCGTGTGGCAGCCTTCGAGTTGCTCGGGCACGCTGTGCTGGCGTTTGATGGCGGAGAGATCGTGCGTCGCCACGACCTTGATCGTGTATCCGTTGCGCTGGAGGTATTTCGCGTATTCCTCGCAGCAACTGCATTCGGGGTTCTTGTAGAGCGTGCCGTTTTTTCCCTCTTCGGCGAGCGCGTGCTGCGAAATCGAAAGCGTCAAGGGCACGGAAATCACCAGCAAAGCGGTAAGCAGCGTTCGGCGTTGCATGAATTTTGCTCCTCGCGAATTTTCGATGGGTCGCCGGATCATTCGCATTTGACCTTGATGAATTCGCTGATCTCTTTGGGCGAGGCGAAGATCACGGAGGCGCGGTCCTCGCCCATACCTGCGCGGAAGATCGCGGGCTTGCCGGACTCCGGCCCCTCCTCGGTCGAGTTGGACTTGAAACGGAGGTTGAACTCCCAGAAGACCTTCGCCGTGCCGTCGCCATGGGTCACGTAGTAGGTGTCGCCGCAGAGCCGAATGCCGGTGACGAGCACGCGCGGCGGCAGGTTCTTGAGCGAAGGCGCCTTGCGCGGGGCCGCCGCCGCCGCGGGCTCGCTCGCCTTCTTGAGAAAGGCGATGAGATTGGCGCGGTCCTTGGCGTCCTCGACGCCCGGGAACGTCATCCAGTTGCCCTTGATGAAGCCCTGCGGGTCGGCCAGAAACTTTTCGAGTGTCTCGGCACTCCAGACGACGTTCGCCTGGCGCATCGCGGGCGAGTAGCGCGGAAAGCCCTCTGCGGCGCCCGACTTGCGCCCGAAGATGCCGACGAGGCTCGGGCCGGTCATGTGCCGGTTGGCGACAAGGAGGTGACAGGCGCGGCAGGTTTGGAAAGCTTTCTGGCCCGCCGCCATATCGTCCCGGGCCGCGGCGGGCTGCGCTACGGCCAGCGCGGCGGCAACGAACAGTCCCAGCTTTGCGATCCGCTTCATCTATGCCACCCGAATCACGCCCATCATTCCGCCCGCCTGGTGCTCGAGCACATGGCAGTGGATCATCCAATTGCCGGGATTGTCGGCCACGAACGCGATCTCGACGCGCTCGCGCGGCTTCATGAGCACGGTGTCCTGCCACTCGCGGTGCCGCGTCGCCTTTCCGTCGCGCGCGATCACGCGGAACGAATGCCCGTGAAGATGGATCGGATGGTGCCAAGCCGTGTCGTTGTGCATGTCGAGCACGTAACTCTTGCCGCGATCGAGCGTGATCATCGGCTCATGCACATGGCCCTTGGCCACCACGCCGTTCACGGCCCAGGCCATGCGGTGCTGCATCATCAGCTCGCGCGCGCTGAGGCGCTTGCCTCCGAGCGTGGCCTCGGCCATGCCCCCCATCATCCCGCCACCGAATTCGATGCGGTGCCGATTCGCGCTCGCGAGGTCCGGTTCGGCCAGCGGATTCGGCGGAAGCTTTATTGACGTCTCCGGCGGGGACTCGCGCAATGGCGCGGTGCCGGCGTATGCGAGATCGACGAGGCGATAGGCGAGGCTCTTGTAGAAGTCGTCAACGACCTGAAAGCGCTCGCCGGGTCTCCCGCCGCAATCGAGGATCACGTCGGCGCGCATGGCCGGGCCGAGCGTGATACGCCCGCCCTCGGGCGCATGCGGCTCCACCGGCTGGCCGTCGAGCGCTATGATCCACGGGCGATGACCGCGGAAATCGAGCCCGAAGATGCGGGCGTTCGCGGCGTTGATGAGACGCAGGCGGACGCGCTCGCCGCTGCGCACCGCGAAGGTGTCGGGAATGCGGCCATTGATCGTGACCGTGTTGCCGACCCGTCCGTTGTGGGAGATGTCGAAGAAGCTGCCGAAATCATCGCGGAGCTGGGCATCCGGCTGCAGTCGCCAATCGCCGAGCACCCAGGTCACGTCGCGATCGACCGCGATCGGTTCGCGCTCCTCGACGATGAGCGCGCCATAGAGCCCGCGGGCCACCTGCTCGAAGCTGCGCTCGTGCGGGTGATACCAGAAGGTTCCCGCGTCGACGGCGTCGAACTCGTAGGTGAATCGCGCGCCGGATTCGATCGGCGCTTGCGTGAGGTGCGGCACGCCATCCATGGCATTGGGCACGCGCAGGCCGTGCCAGTGAATCGTGGTCGCTTGCGGCAGCCGGTTTTCGATTTCGACGCGAAGCCGCTCGCCTTGGCGAACGCGTATTTCGGGACCCGGAATCGCGCCGCCATAGGCCCAGACGGCCGTGTCTGGATACTGCGCACCTGTGATGTTGACGCGCGCCGCCTCAGCGATGAGGCGACGCTCAACCTGCTGAGCGCCGGCTCGGCTCGTCGTGAGCGGCAGCGCCACACCCAATGCGGTGGCGCCACCCGCAATCAGGAAATCACGCCGACGAATCGATGGCGACGATGAGCGTCGCATGCCTGAACCTCCATGCCGGTTTCGCTCGCCCACGCGCGAAGGATTCGCGGCGGGGCGATGGAACGCCCAGCACTAGCTGGTCGCTCCCGCACAGGAGGTCGGCCCGTTCGGGGCCTGGAATGGCTAGGGGCCGCCTCCTAGAGGAGGGCGGCGGATTTCGGCGGGTGAAGTTCCGGCGTGCCGGTGCGCCCGTCGAAGCTCGTGTTCTCGGCTTCGAAGCGCGCGGGCTCAGATTCGGCTGAAATCGACTCGGCCATCGGAAGCACCGCAATCGACGGCGCGCAGATCGACACCGTCTGGCACTGCATGACGGCGCCCTTCTCCGAGCCGTCGCAGTTCGTGCATTTGCCGGAGGCGTTGTCGGGGGTGCTCCCGAGCGACATGGACATTTCGCTCTTCATTGTTGCCATTGCGGCAGACTGCATGCCTTGCAGGCCCAGCGTCACGATGAACGCGAAGGCCGCGAGCCCGGCAACAAGTCGGCGGAAGAGCGTCGGTCGCATGGCAACAAAAGAATACGTTTGAGGGTGCAGCTTGTCGAGTCGATCTCGGCTGCGGCATTCGCGTTGCTCGGCGCGACAGGTCGGCCTCACGCCAACGTGATGCGCCGCACGACCGTGCGAACTACCTATCCTGCAAGGGCGACGAAGCGTGCCAAAGGGCGCAGCCACATTGAACGTGGCCACAATCGCCGCGTTTACCAATGAACGGCTAACGCGTGTGGTTGGAAAAAATGCGATCGAAAGATGCCGTAATCATCACAGGCAGCAGTGGCTTCATCGGCTCGGCGCTCATCAACAAGTTGGCGGGCCGCTACGCACTGATCGGGTTCGATCGCATTGCCAGCCGTTCCCCGCCTCCGGCCGCGGAATGTGTTTGCATCGATCTCACCTCCGAGCCGGCAATCAAGGCTGCATTCGAGCGCGTGCGTATCGCATATGGCTCGCGCATTTCCTCCGTGATTCATCTCGCCGCCTATTACGATCTTTCGGGCGAGCCGAGCCCTCTCTATGAGCAAATCACCGTGCGAGGCACCGAACGGTTGTTGGAGCAGCTGCAGACGTTCGAGGTCGAGCAGTTCGTTTTCACGAGCACGATGCTCGTGCATGCGCCCACCGAGCCCGGCAAGCGGATCAATGAAGATTCGCCGCTCGATCCGCGCTGGCCCTATCCATTGTCGAAGGTCGAGACCGAGGCGCTGATCCGTGAGAAGCATCGGAATATCCCCATCGCCATCACTCGGCTCGCCGGCGTCTACGACGACCGCAGCCACGCCGCCTTCCTCTCGCAACAGATCGCGCGCATCTATGAACGCAAGCTCGTGAGCCATCTCTATCCTGGCGATATTCGCAGAGGGCAAGCTTTCGTTCACCTCGACGACGTGACGGACGCCCTTGCCAGGCTCATTGAGAAACGGCACGAGCTGCCGAAAGACCTGACGCTGCTGGTCGGCGAACCCGAGACGCTGAGCTACGACGAAGTGCAGCAGACCGCGGCGCAACTTCTCCACGGGGAAAAATGGGAGACGCGGGAAATCCCGAAGTCGCTGGCCAAGACCGGCGCTTGGTTCCAGGACACGGTTCTCGAGGAAGAGCCCTTCATCAAGCCTTGGATGGTCGATTTCACTGACGACCACTATGCCCTCGACATCAGTCGAGCCCGCAAGCTACTGGGTTGGAAGCCGAAGCATTCGCTCCGCGACGCGTTGCCGAAAATCATCAGCGCGCTGAAGGCCGATCCGCCGGGCTGGTATCGGGCGAACAAGCTGAATGCGGCGCTGGTTGCCGGTGATAGCGCGTCGAACGCAGAGAGGGTCAAAACGCGGCAAGGGGCAGATCAGGCAACACAGATCGCGGCCGAGCATCGCACGATGCGCGAGCACGAGGGGATGATGCTCGCCGAGCACCGGGGAGCCTTATGGACCCACTTCGCCAACATCGCGCTCGGTGCGTGGCTGCTGACCGCCCCGGCGGCGTTCGGGCTCTTCGATCAGACCGCGTTCAGCGAGGCGATTCTGCGCGTGACCGCAGAGCGCGGCCTGCCGTCGCCCGAATGGCGCAATATGGTTACGGGCTGGAGCGACATCGTCTCTGGCCTGCTCCTCATGTGCTTCGGAGCGTTGTCGCTCTCGCCGCGCACGGCCTGGGCGCAATGGGGCGCGACCGCCGTCGGGTTATGGCTCTTGTTCGCACCGCTCTTCTTCTGGACGCCGAGCGCCGCGGCTTACATGAACGACATGATCGTGGGAACCTTCGCCATCGCCTTCTCGGTGCTCGTGCCGATGATGCCGGGAATGAGCCACGAGGGGATGATGGACGAGAGCGACGTTCCGCCCGGCTGGACCTACTCGCCATCCTCGTGGCTGCAGCGCATACCGATTATCGCACTCGGCTTGTTCGGCTTTGTCATCGCTCGCTACTTGACCGCATACCAGATGGGTCACGCCGATCACGTCTGGGAGCCGTTCTTCAGCGGCGCCAACGGCAGGAACGGAACGGAGTACATCATCACCTCCGACGTGTCGCGCGCATGGCCTACTCCTGACGCCGGCCTTGGTGCGGCAAGCTATATGCTCGAAGTGCTGATGGGCGCGATGGGCACATCCTCGCGCTGGCGGACCATGCCGTGGATGGTGACATTCTTCTTCATCCTCGTGGTGCCGCTCGGCGGCGTCAGCATCTTCTTCATCGTCATTCAGCCGATCATGATCGGCACGTACTGCACGCTCTGCCTGATCGCTGCCTTCGCAATGCTCGTGATGATCCCGCTCACGCTCGACGAAGTCGTGGCGATGGGCCAATACATGGTCCGCAGCCACAGGGCGGGCCGGCCGCTTATTCGCACGTTCCTCCAAGGCGGGCCCGATCCTGCGGGTCAGCGCGACCGCCGGCCCGGATTCGGCGCGCCACTCACGACACAATTCGAGGCCATGACGTGGGGAGTGACCGTCCCCTGGCAGCTCGCCGCAAGCTGCATCGTCGGCGCGTGGCTGATGTTCTCGCCTGGTATCTTTGGCACCCAAGCAGCGATGGCCGACAGCGATCATCTGGTCGGCGCGATGATCATCACGATTGCGGTGATCGCCATGGCCGAGGTTGCGCGGCCGCTGCGGTTCCTCAACGTACCGTTCGGCCTATGGCTCGTCGCGGCGCCCTGGCTCCTCCATGGAGCCACGACCGAGGCAGGTATCAGTGGCGTAGTGAGCGGCCTGCTGGTCGTGGCGCTCAACTTGCCGCGCGGCCGCCGCAGCCGAGAGCACTACGCGGGCTGGGACCGCGTTGTCGTCTGACTTCGCGTCGAGAGCGGCACGACCCCAACAGCAAGGAGATGACCGCATGATAGACGACATGATGGGAATGGGCGCGGGAATGGTGATCTGGGGCATCGTCGGCGTGCTGCTCATCATCTTGCTCGCCGTCGTGATCGTGAAGCTGTTGCGCAAGTGACCTCTCTGTGACAACGGCCAGGAGAAACCAAACCGCCGCGTGAATCCTTGAGCACTCCGCTGACCATCCTCGTTCTTGGCATTGCCTACGCATTGCTTTTCTTGCTGGAGCGAGCGCTACCGCTGCGCCAGCCTAAAGAGCGCCTGCTTCCCCGACTTCTGGTCAATGTCGTGATCTCGGCGACAGCGTTTGCCGCGGCGGCTGCTGTTGTGTGGCCCACGGCCGGCGCCATGCTGGACATTACGACGGCCAAGTCTTTCGGGTTGATTCCACTCGTGGGGCTCACGGGCGTATTCGAGGCGCTGGCTGCGTTTCTGCTTTTGGATCTCAGTTTCTACTACTGGCATGTCGCGAATCACCGCGTTGCGCTGCTGTGGCGATTCCACAACGTCCACCACATCGACCCGGACCTCGACGTTTCGACGGCGTTTCGCTTCCACTTTGTGGAGGTTGGGCTCTCGGCGGGATTCCGCGCCGCGCAAGTGCTTCTCATCGGGCCGTCGCTGATGGCGTTCTTGATCTATGAGGTTGCGTTCCAGCTAGGCACGCTTTTCCATCACAGCAATGTCAGGATGCCGCTCGCCGTCGAACGCAACTTGAATCTGGTATTCGTCACTCCGCGGATGCACGGCATCCATCATTCCGACATCCGCGAGGAAAACCGAACGAATTTCGGCGTCGTCTTCCCTTGGTGGGATCGGCTTCACCGCACGCTGCGGCTAGCCGTCCCGCAGGCACACGTCACGATTGGAATCCCCGGCTACTCCGAGCCCAGGGACAACGCCATATTGCATGCCCTGGTGATGCCGTTTCGCCCGCAACACGACTATTGGCGGGGACCGCAAGGACAACGCCTGCATCGTGAGCCGCAATTGTCGAATGCGGAAGGACGCCTCGCCTGATCCCGGCGGCCAGGCACTGTCTCAGTTTCTTATACGGCCCGCGCGGCCTCGGCTTCGGCGCCGCATCGTCAATCAGCTTCACGATATCGGCCATATCCCAAGCGCGGTCCGTCATATTGGCCGCGAGCGCCGGGGGCATCCGAACGGCCTTGTTCGGCGCGAACAGGGCGAGCTTTCCATCTAGCCTTCGCCGCCTTCTTGGCGATCTCCCGTCGCCGCGCCGGCGACATTGCTTCGGCGCGTTTCCGCCCCCGACGCGCCCTAGTTCGACAGCCTCGGAGCGGGTGTCCTCGGTTATCTCGCCTGTCGCGATCCGCATGACGTGGACCGCGTTGCCGATCACGTCGGCGGGGCGTTTCTCACCTTTTGGACCTTTGGGCATGGCCTCTACGTAATGCTTGGCGTTAAGCTTGGCAAATGAAGGCTCTCAAATTATGCCGATATTGCCGTGGCACAGGCGTGTGTCCATTGTGCCGCGGTGAGGGGATGGTCACCCCGTGGCCTGGTTACTTCAAGTGTTCGCTTTGCAAAAGGTACGGGCAAGTGCCCGGAGTGTCAGGGCCTCAGCCGTATTGAAACTCAGACTGAAAATCCAAAATGAGACAGACGACCATGATCCCGAGCCGCGAACTACGAGCACTTAACGAAGAAATTGAAAAGGGCGAGACGCGCATGGGCGAGGTGCGCCGCCACATAGAAATGCTGAAAGAAATGAACGTGGAAACCGTCCCTGCCGAGCGCACCCTTAAGGCGCTCACGGACGCTCAGGCAGAGCGCTTGGCGAAAAAGGCCGCGCTGGAAAATTCAAACTGAGACAGTGCCGGCGGCCAGCGTGCGTTGACACGCTCGATCCGCCAAGATCGATCGCAGTCATGGGCCACGGCGGCGCTCTCGCGTGATCGCGAACCACAAGAAAACGAGCCCGAGGAGGACAAACAGGGGCTCGAGGACCAGGTCCATTCGCGTGTTCGTGATGTGATGAAGACCAAAGACCCAGTGTACCCACACGATATCGACGCTCAGGACAAAGCCCATCCCTGCCAGGACACCCCGGAAGAATGAGGCCGACGTCGATCGCCAGCTCCACAACAGGAATCCGATCAGAAAGGCTACCGCGGCGGCGATAAGCGCGCAAGATGAAGATCGGTCGCGTGTAGCTAGCTCGTCATCTGTCCGGTTTTTGTAGCGCGTGAGTTGTCCGGTCTTGGAATCGCTCCAGGGAAGCTGGGGGCGAGGATGGACCGGGCGAGGGTGCTGCAAGGGCTGCGGACGATGAAGTTCGAGGCGATGGCGGAGCGCTGGGAGCAGGGTGGGTTGAGCCAGGCGGAGGCAGCGGAGATTCTAGGGATGAGCGAGCGCAATTTCCGGCGCTGGTACGGGCGCTGGCTCGAGGAGGGCGAGAGCGGGCTGTTGGACCGGCGGCTGGGCCGGCCCTCGCCGCGGCGCCTGCCCGAGACGGCTAAGGCCGAGTTGTGCCGCCTCTTCCGGGAGCGCTACGCCGACCACACGGTCAAGCATTTCCACGAGCAGCTGGTGAGGCGGCACAACTACCGCCTCGGCTACACGGTGACCAAGCTGGCGCTGCATGCGGCCGGGCTGGTCACGCCGGCCGCGCGGCGCAGCGCCCATCGCAAGAAGCGGCCGCGCCGGCCGCTGCCGGGGATGCTGTTGTTCCAGGACGCCTCGACCTTCGCCTGGCTGCCGGGCAGCGATCGCCCGCTCGATCTCGTGGTGACCATGGACGACGCGACCAGTGCCATTTACTCCGCCATCCTGGTCGAGCAGGAGGGCACGCAGTCGAGTTTCTTGGGCTTGGCCGAGACGATCGCGGCAGAGGGCCTGTTCTGCGTGCTCTATACCGACCGCGGCGGCCACTACTTTTTCACCGCCGCCGCCGGCAAGGTCGACAAGACCCGTCTCACCCAGGTCGGGCGCGCGCTCAAGCAGCTCGGCATCGAGCACATCCCCTCTTACTCGCCCGAGGCGCGCGGGCGCGTGGAGCGCGTCTTCCGCACCCTCCAGGACCGCTTGCCCAAGGAGCTGCGCTTGGCCGGCCTCGGCGCCGCCGATGCGCCCGCCGACCTCGCCGCTCTGCCAACCGCTTCCTGCGCGAGGTCTACGTGCCCCGGCACAACGCCCGCTTCGCGGTGCCGGCCGAGCAGCCGGGCACGGCCTTCGTCGCAGCGCGCCCCGAACAGTGGCATGACGTGCTCTGCATCCAGGAGGAGCGCGTGGTCGCCAACGACAACACCGTGCGCTACCACGGCCGCGTGCTCCAGATCCCCGAAAGCCCGCCGCGCCGCCACTTCGTGCGCGCCACGGTCCGCGTCCATGACCACGCCGACGGCACGCTCGCCCTGTTCCACGGCCCGCGCTGCATCGCGCGCTACGACCGCGACGGCGCCCTGCTGATCGATCCGCCGCGCGAAAATCGCGCGGGGCCCCGGCCTGTGGATATGTGGACGACGCCAGAGCGTCGCCCACATCCCCACAGGCCCCACCACAACCGAAGCAAGAATGAAAACATAGATTCAACAGAAAGAAGCGGACACATCACCCGCCACGAAAACCGGACAACTTGACGAGCTTGCTAGAGATGAAGATCGGTCGCGTCTACGATTTCAGCGACCTGGGACGCCAGGATGAATAGATGCTGCCGTTCCTGCCGGCGGACTGTGCGAGTACAGAGGACAGGTTGGGCGACGGCTAACTTGACGGCCCACCGAACCACTCCGGGAAAATCGCCGGCGCAAGCTTGCCGGCAGGCGATTCACGATCATCTTGGTTCACTTCACGCGCCGCTATGAGCTTTCGGGAAATGGATGGACGCTGGCGAAGATCGGCAAGACCGGCCGCCTTCATCGCGTACCATACCAGCCGTGCGAATCGGTGCCGCTCACGCAGGGCGAGGAACGTGTTTAGAAGCTCGCTGAGATGCTTCTGGCGGCTCCCGACTGGCCGCTTGGTCTGCAGTGAGACCAAGCAATCGACTAGGTCTGGGATCTGCTCTTCCACGTAATCGTAGTGGTTTGACCAAGGCAGTCCTGCCCGCTCGCTCGCTTCGTTCAACAGGAATTCTACGTCTTTCCACCCCGCTGTCGGGCAGTTTCTCATGGCAAGCCACCGATTGCGAAAGTCCAGGTGCCAGGGTGGTGGCGGCGCGACGGCGTAGGGGAGCCCGGATTCCGGCCATGTCAGCCCCTGCAACGAGAATATGTCCGTCTGCCACGCGCTTTCTCGCTCCCAATACACCCGGACATGAAACCGACGCTCGGTTCGCGATCGCTCGATAAGGTCGCGATCGATCGAAAACAGATTCTTGTTGTGGGAGTAGAATATGTCCTCGGACGCGGTTGGCATTCGGCTGCGGATCACGGGCTCGAACTGCCACGTCAGCCAGAGAAGGCCTCGTTTCTCCCGTTCATAAAAGGACTCGCGGGCCCATGATGATCGGAATCTGTGTCGTCGCGAGTCGAATCTCGATGGCGATCGGTCGGCCATCGTAGACAGCTCGCACATCGGGTTTTCGTCTCCCGTCCTGCGCCACGAGGAACTGATCGACGATCACGGATCCCCGTTCCGTCGTCGGATCAATCTCTAGCAGTTCCCCGACAATTCGCTTGAGTTCCTTGTGAAGCAGGCTCTCCTGGGCGCCGTCGAACTGCCGCGCGCTGGCGCCGTCCACGGTGGAGGGGTCTCCGGACCACCAATCGCAGGTTATCGGCGCGCCATTTCGATGGCGCCACAGCGGCAATCGATTTCTGGGGGCGCGAGGCGCATATACCGGGTATCCGCACTTCTCGCACACAAAGTGTGCGCGGTTTTCGTTGCGCGCTGCCGTGGCTGCACGTCGGATCTGATTGTACGCGTCAGGTCCCATCCCGAGGAGATCATCGCTCGATATCGTCTCCATCGTCACGAGGTCGATGGCGCGCTTTACGGTCCGCTGGGGGAGGCGCATTGGCGTGGATCACGTCTTTCCAGGGCAGCCTTACAATGCAAGCGAGATCGGCGGCTCGACGGAAGGTGATTTTACGCCAGGCACGATTCCCGCGTCATCGGCCTAGCACGCCAATAAAGAGAGCAATGGAATGATCCGGGTCGGCGCAACAAAGCACTGAAATGATCCGCCTTTCCGGTTGATGCCGGCGGCGACAAGAGCGAATGGACCGACCGTCCGCGGGCGCCGATGCCCGCCGAGTGAACGGGGACGGTCCGATGGCGAACATTGCCGACACTGCGATCACGGCCACACTCGCGGCGTTGGCCGCGATGCTGCGCGAAGGGCTGGGCAAGGCCGAGCAGGCGCGTCGCCTAGCTAGCCGAGACGGGCGACCGCAATAGCGCCTTCTCGCGGCTGATCGAGGCAGATCGCTTCCTCTGCGAGACCGCCAGCCTCCGGCAGGCCGCGATGATGTTGCTGCGCAACAACGCCGTGCTCGCCACGCATCCCTGCCGCACCAACGCCCGGGCGACCACTCCGATCGGGCCGGACGCGTGCGCCTGATCACGAGCGGACGCAATCACACGTTAGTAAGTGATAGGAGACCATCAATGGCCAAATCGAAGAAGGCATCGGCGCGCCGCGCCGTGAAAACGACCAAGCCGTCATCCGGCACCCGCAAACAGCGCCCGCACACCAAGCACATGAAGCTGATCGAGATGCTGCGGCGACCGGACGGCGCCACCGTTGCCCAGATCGCGAAGGCGCTGAGCTGGCAGCATCATACGGTCCGGGGGGCGATGTCCGGGGCGCTCAAAAAGAAACTTGGACTGACCATCACCTCGGAGAAGCCGGAAGGCGGCGAGCGTGTCTACCGAATCGGGTAAGGCTGCGAAGCACGCGATGCGAGACGGCGGCGTGACCCTCGTAGTCGAATGCTATCGTGAGGTCACGTCGCTGTCGCGCGCGAGCCTCGACCCGACCTCCGACAGGCGAATGAACCGGCTGCAGGAGGCGCTCTACGAAGCGACTGCCGTCCTTGCTGCAGCACCATCCATCGATATCGCGGACGTCCAGGCCAAGCTCGCGATACTCTGTGCCCGGCTTCGCGAGCATCTGCTTCCCGAGCACCGTGGCGAGTTGCTGACCTATCTCCTGGCCGAGTCGGTTCGCGAGGATCTCCGCCTGCTCGTTGATGACAAACCGAGATGAGCGCCAAGCCAGCCACCCGAGACGCCAAGACGGGGAATGGATCATCCAAGGCATCCATCCCGTTGGACCTCGAAGATGCTATTTGCATCGATCCAAGCCGTCGACATCAAGACCCTGCGCCGCGTGTGGGAACAGTGGTTCGGCGATTCGCCGCCGCGCTGTCAAAGCAAGGAGGTGCTCCGCCGTCTCCTGGCGTGGTGCGCCCAGGCCGAGCGCTTCGGCGGTCTGTCGCGCGACGCGAAGCGCCGGCTCAAGGTACTCACCGCCGCGCGAGATCGCGGTTCTACCGACGTGGCGGAGCCCGGCTCGATCCTGAAGCCCGGTGCGATGCTGACCCGCGAATGGCGGGGCGTGGTCCATCGCGTCCACGTGCTGGAGGACGGATTCGCGCTGGATGGAAAGCGCTATTCGTCCCTCTCGCTCGTGGCACGCACCATCACCGGCGCGCGCTGGTCCGGGCCGAGATTCTTCGGACTTGGACGAGCAGCCGGTGCCCCTGAGCCCCGATGAGCAAGCAACCCACCCGACGCTGCGCCATCTATACCCGGAAATCGTCCGAGGAGGGCCTCGACCAGTCGTTCAACTCCCTCAATGCCCAGCGCGAGGCGTGCGAGGCCTACATCAAGAGCCAAGCCCACGAGGGTTGGAAGCTCGTCTCCAAGCAATATGACGACGGCGGCTTCTCGGGCGGCTCCATGGCACGCCCGGGAATCCAGGCCCTCATGGCCGATATCGACAAAGGGCACGTCGACATCGTGGTGGTCTACAAGGTCGACCGCCTGACCCGCTCGCTGACCGACTTCGCGAAGATCGTGGATGTGCTGGACCGCAAGGGCGCCTCCTTCGTCTCGGTCACCCAGCAATTCAACACGACCACGTCCATGGGCAGGCTCACGCTGAATGTCCTGCTATCTTTTGCCCAGTTCGAGCGCGAGGTCACGGGCGAGCGCATCCGGGACAAGGTGGCCGCCTCCAAGAAGAAGGGCATGTGGATGGGCGGGTTCCCGCCGCTCGGCTACGACATCCTGAACCGCAAGCTCTCCGTCAACGAGATTGAGGCTGAGACGGTCCGATCGATCTACCGGCGATTCTTGGAGCTTCACTCGATCAGAACACTCGCGGTCGATCTTCACCAACGAGCAATCGTGAGCAAGCAATGGAAGACACGCCACGGCGCCATCCGCGGTGGCAACGCGACCCCAGATTCTCTTTATCAGCATCGCTGCCAGTTTCCTTTTAGTCATCACCCCGACACGAGCTCAGCAGCAGCCCACGGGCGCCTTCGGACTCTCCTTCGGGCAGGTACTGGACCCGTCGAAGCTGCGACGCAGCAGTTATGAGCTTTTCTATGGCGAACCAACCTATGCTTTCACGCCGCAATATCCGTCAAACTTCTTCGACATCTATCTCGTGCAGGTGTCGCAATTGACGAACAGGGTCTACAGCATATGGGCGTTCGGCAAAGCGTTTAGGGACGAACTTGAATGTGGAACCCAGGCAAGGAGCGTATCCCACATTCTTCAGGACAAGTATGGCGCCGCGCTGGAACGGCTCCGGGACAAGCCGCAGCTGGAGCAGCGCCATCGACACGCGTACCTTGTCGGCACCGTGGGAGTTTCCGTGTCGTGCTATGTCGAGAACTACGCGAGCTACCGTCTCGTTATCGCCTATATGGACGTCCCGCTGCTAAATCAGGCTGAGCGGGAGAGACGCGAGCACGGCACACGCCGCACCGACAAGCGAGGCTTCTAGCCAGCAGTCGCCAACTGGGTGCGAATTAGCGCGCGCCGCTGGTTCGGATGAGGCTGCCGCTATCCTGGCGCGACCAGCGCGGGCAGTTGGGGCTCGCTCGGTAGTCAATCTACTCACGAAACCGAAGCGTGAAGTCGGGCTCCGGAGACGATGTGGCGTTTCCCGCCCCAGATGCTTGCCAAGCTCGCAGAGATGGGTGTCTCCCGCTTCGGTTTGAGCGCGAAAATGCGCCGGAACAGGGGAGAATTCGCGGCCCCGTCGTCGGTCGGGGTTCGCGATGGCGACTGGCTGGCGGTGTGCGCAGGCTGGATCGAACCCTGCTCTTGGCCGAATTCCCTGATAAGCAGGGAATCTGCAGGAAATTTTCGCCGGATTCGAGCCGATCGGCGCCGACTCCGCGCTCCATCTCCCTGGAAACACGTCGCTTTTCGCAATTTCCCTGCTCGAACGGAGCAGGGAAAAATTTGACGAATGCAGGGATCGGCTGGGAAGGAGCAGGGAATTTGCCCGCGATTTTCGGTGCCAGACTCCGGCCCCGACTCCACGCCAGTTACCTCAAGAAACTCCGCACGACTCCGCACCGGTTACCGGCGCGAAACTCCACACAACTCCGCGCTCAGATTCTGAGGCGCATGCATTGCGCGCGCCCGACGAAGCGGGGATCCTCTCGAATCCTGGTCACGGCATATCTCGCAATGTGCGGCATGATATCTCCGGCCAGGCCCGGAAATCGCACTCCGCCGCACAATCTCGCCGTTGATCGAGGCGAGGCGAGGCGAGGCGAGGCGAGGCTAGTCGCCTTGCCGACGTCGCCGGCTCAAGAATGACGTTCACGCCCTTCTCGGGCCGCCACAAGAAAGGCCTGATCCCGGAAGCGCTCGATTGAAAGCTGGTAGATTGCTGGTGCCGAAGTTGCGGTTGGAGGTGCGCTCATCTGGTGTCTCCCAGACCTTCCGCCACGCGTCGAACGCAGGCGCCCTGATCTGGCGCCCACTGGTTTCCCAAAGCGACTGCTAACATCGATGCCATCTGAAGGCCTGGGCGTCTCGACTGCTGACCATATTCCCCCTTCATGCCGTTGTTCAGGTCGCAGCCCGTAGTGGATTGACGATCTTTAGTCCGGCAAAGTCCCTTTCGTTGTCGGTGACCACGACACATTCATTCGCTTCGGCCACCGCGGCGATCATCATGTCGAGGGCGCTCCGAGGCCGGCCCGTCGACGTTCCCTCGGCCATCAATCGCGCCCAGATAAGCCCGGCCTTCTCATCAAAGGGGAGCACGCGGGAAGCGAACAGTGCTTGCGGCCCATCGGGGCCGGAGAACCAGCTCTCCAACTCGCGGCGTTTCTTGCCAGCAGGCTTTTCCAGCACGCCACGCTGAATCTCGGCGACGGTCAGGGCCGAGATGAACAGGTTCTCGTCGGTCTGCTCGGCCATCCAGGCGACGAGCGCCTCCGATGGCACGGGTTTGGTGACATTGCTGATGATGTTGGTGTCGAGAAGATAGCGGGTCACAGATCAACCTTGCGACCCGGCGTGACTGGGCGGGTAACTTCCAGTTCCGCGCCGACCAGAGGCGAACGGCGCAGCGCAGCGAGGATGCCGCCCTTCATCGGCGGCTCGCCCGAGATGGTCCGGCTTACCGTCGCCCGAATCCGTGTTGCGTCCGAATCGTTCTCGGCGAGGCGCCTGGCCAGCGACCGGATCAGCTCGCGATCGGCGTCGAGACCGAGCACCTCGAACCGGGCCATTCCGCGCTGGTTGAGGCGGTTGCGGTAATTCTTCAACGCTCGCTTTTGTGATGTTCCGCTCATGGCACCCTCCGTTATATATCCAGTAATATAGCCAGAAGGCCGCCGGAAGCAAGCCATCCCCGAGCCATCGATGCGGCGACGCTCTGTTCTTGCAGGCTCCAGTGGCACGGCGCCATGGCATCGGGGTGCGACTCCTGTTCCGATGGAAGCAGGCGCTGGGGCTGGGGCTGGGGGCTGCTGAAGAGCCGGTTCTTCTCCCTGTGCGGATCACCAATGGGGCCGAGGTCTCGTCTGATTCGCTACTCGCCGAGATACAGCCCGCGCCGGCGATTCCTCCGGTGATCATCGAGCGCACGACGCCCGGGATCGAGATCGAGCTGATCGGCGGCCGCCGCGTTCGCTTTAAGCGGGACGTCGATCCCGAGACGGTGCGTCGGCTGGTCACTGCGCTCGAGGGACGGTCATGATGCTCGTCCCGGCCTCGTGTGTGTACCGAAAATCACGTCCGAGAGTAGACGTGATGGAGGCCGCCGAGGACGGGCGATGACGAGATCGCTCCGATCGCCTGAACAGGGCGATGCAGCGGACAGTCCTTTCCAAACGACCGATGGGTTCTCGCCCGATTGTAGTAGTCGGCGTAGAGTCGCAAGATCCGGCGCAGATGAGCTTCACCGACGACCGCGACACGGTCGAGGCACTCTCTCCGGACCGAACCGATCATCCGCTCAGCGTACGCATTCTGCCATGGCGATCGCGGCGCGGTCGGATGGTCGCGTATGCCCATCGCTCTAAGGGCTTGAGGAAGACCCACCATAGACGGCATCGCGATCCCGAATGAGGTGTCGCGGCGCTTCCTGCCACGGGAATGCCTCGGTCAATTGTCGGGCCACCCACTCCGCTGTGGGATGGGCAGTGACGTTCACCCAAACGAGATTGCGGCGGGCGATCCGGATTACGACGAGACCATACAGCAGCCCGAAGCTGATGGTCGGCACGACAAAGAGATCGATGGCAACAATGTCGGAAGCATGGTTGCTTAAGAAGGTGCGCCAAGTCTGGGAAGGTGGACCACGACGCCTGACCTTGTACTTGGCGACTGTCGACTGAGCTACCTCAAAAGCCCAGTTTCAGCAGCTCACCATGAATACGCGGCGCACCCCACAAGGGGTTCTCGGCGCTCATCCGACGGATCAAGGCACGAAGTTCGTAGTCGACCCGCGGTCGGCCGATACAGCCGCGTGACTTCCAATGCCAAAAGCGGCGAAAGCCCGCGCGGTGCCATCGAACCAGCGTGTCAGGGTGGATGATCAGCATGGCTCGGGAGACCGACGGAAACAGGCGATAGAGCCAGACGAAGAAAAGCCGATCCCCGTTCGAGAGCTTCACCCGGCCGCGCAACTTGCGACGCAATACAATGATTTGCTGCCGGAGCGCTGCGTTTCCCGCCTCAAGCGACGATTTGGACCGAAACGGCGCGGCCAGAAGACCCAGGAGCAGGCGGATCAGCGCGATCATCACCGCCGACGCTATCCGGATTCGTCACCGAGTCAAACCGGATGACATTTTCGGTACGCACAGCACTATCGAAGCCACATGGCGACGCATCGGCTCCCTCCTCAGCGCCTTCACACCTAACGAATGCGCCAACTATCTCGCTAACGCCGGCTACGCTTCAGCGTAATGCGATCATGCTCTAGTCGAATCCTTCAGCGAGTCAAACCGGATGACCTTTTCGGTATAGACAAAGGAACCATTTCATCGTTTCCCTGCGCTGCCGTGGCGCAGCCGGCAGAAAGCGCATCCGCCGCGACGAGCATGAAGTCGAATCGGTTCAAGTCGGACCTTTATGCAGCGGCAATCGTGCCACCCGTAGCTGTTTCGAAGCGCTCGGCCCAGAGACATTCCGTCAATGCGTCCGGTCCCTTATCTGCCCCCCGCGACATGCGATGGAGCCACCGGCGGTAGTAGATCGATAATTTGTCCGGTGGGATCGAGATCTCGGATTGTGGGTCTGGGATTTCGGGCGGGTCCTGGCTTTCGATGACGGTGATATCCTCGCCCAGAATGAGCGTCTGGAGATCGAGGTGCGGCTGGTCGGGATCGTCGTACTTCTTGCGGCTCGTCAGCCAAAAGCTCCGGCACCGGCCCGAGTCCATGGGCGACGCGAACATCCAAAGCCCAATACGCTCGCCGTTCGCCTTGCGGATGTCCAGATTGACGCCGAAGGGCATGACAATCCGGTAATGGGTCGCGACCACGGGCGCGAGGTCAAATCCAGTTCGCCGCGTATTCTGGTCGGGGAAGTACGAGACCCGCAGTTCGCCTTGGGTCTGATCGATGTCGGGTATCGTGACGAGCGGATGCGCGCGCGAGCCTAGCGAACCGTCGTGCACGAAGGCGAAGTGGGAAAGATCGACGAAGTTCTCCAGCCGACGTGCCGCCGAGGTTCTCCAAACATAGGGTTCGCCATGGAGGCATTTCATCTCCGGATTGTCCCAATCCGGGCAGGGCGGAACCGGAATATCGAGCGCCGAATCGAGACGAACCCACACCAGCCCATAGGCCTCTTTCGCCTCATAACTCGCGACCCTGGCGGTGGGTGGGATCGGCGCGCCCGGCGCCGAGGGGATCTCGATGCACACCCCTTTGCTGTTGTAGACCCAGCCGTGATAGGGGCAGCGAACACAGTCGCCCTCCACCCAGCCCAGCGACAGCGACGACGAGCGATGAGCGCACTTGTCGCCCAGCGCGACGACCTCGCTGGCGGTCTCGGCCACAATCAGGTTCTGCCCCAGCAGCCGCACGCGCATCCGTTTGCCGCGGCCGTCGGGATTCTTGCGCAACTCCTTGAGCGTGCAGACCGGGTGCCAGAAGTAGCGCCAGGTGGATTCGGAGATGTACTGGACTTTGTCTGTCATGGTCCCGACTCCTCGGTGAAGCGCATTGGGAGACCCCGTGCAAAGTGTGAACTCTGAAGCCGCTTGATCAGGTAGCAGAATTTCATGTCCAGGAGTTGCTATGTTGGCGGCGCGCGCATGGCGGCGAAATTCATCCCATCCTCAGGCGCTCGCAGCGGCCGGAGTTTCCTTCCCTTCCAGGCGCTCGGCCCACAGGCAATTGGCCAATGCGTCGGGTCCCTTCTCCGCCGCCCGCGACATCTGATGCAGCCAGCGGCGATAGTGGATCGACACTTTGTCCGGCGGGGTCGATATCTCCGACTGCGGATCAGGAATTTCGGGCGGCTCTTGGCTCTCGATGATCGGCACGTCCTCGAGGACGATGCGCCACTGGAAATCGAGATGGATCTGATCGGGATCGAAAAAGTGCGTCCGGTTGCCCATCTGGAAGATGCGGCACATGCCGGACTCCATGGGCGATGCCACCATCCACAAACCTGTGCGTCGGCCGTTTCTGGCGTGCAATACGACGTGCACGCCGAATGGCATGATGATTCGATAGTCCGTGCGCACTACTTCGACATCCTTGTTTTCGGTGTCTCCGGTCTTGCGCGCGCCCTTGAGCGGAATATAGGTGAATCGGATCTGGCCCTTGGTCTGATTAACGGTCGGGACAGGAAACGTCGTATGCTCGCGCGAGCCGAGCGAGACCTCGTGGACAAACGGGAAGTGGGAGAGATCGACGAAGTTCTCCAGCCGCCGCGCCGCCGAAGTTTTCCAGAGATAGGGTTCAAACGGCACGCACTTCATCTCCGGATCGTCCCAGTCCGGGCAGGGCGGAACCGGAATATCGAGCGCCGAGTCCAGGCGCACCCACACCAGGCCATAGGCCTCCTTCGCGTCATAACGCGCCACTTTGGCGGCGGGCGGAATCGGCATGCCCGGCGCGGCCGGAATCTCGATGCATACGCCTTCGCTGTTGTAGACCCAGCCGTGATAGGGGCAGCGGACGCAATCTCCCTCCACCCATCCCAGCGATAACGATGACGAGCGGTGGGCGCATTTGTCTCCTAGCGCAATGACGCCGCTATTTGTTTCTGCCACGATCAGATTCTGTGCCAGCAGCCGCACGCGCATGCGCTTGCCGCGACCATCAGGGTTCTTGCGCAATTCCTTGAGCGTGCAGACCGGATGCCAAAAGTAGCGCCAGGAGGATTCGGCGATGAACTGTGCCTTATCGATCATAGTCCAGGGCTCCTTGGAAATTCGCACCAGACCACAGGGTCATGCGGCAGCCGGCTTTTCCTTCTTGATCTCGTCCCAGGTCTTGCGGATCCAACACGCGATGGCGGCGTTCTGTTCGAGCAGCGAGTATTTCGCGCCGTCGCCGTAATCGACCAAATCGATAACCTCGGTCGTCACATAACGAAGCCGACTCGTGGGGTTGTCGCGGTGATAACGCAGCACTTTGCGGGTGATTTCCTTGCTCGGCTCGAGCTTGTACGCATACCAGGAGGAGTGGAATTCCCCCGGCCGCGGGCGGACAAACGGATACTGCACGGCACGGCCGAACTCGCCGTTGGGATGCTTGGCCCAGGTGTTCTTGGGGCCGTTGGGCGCCACCGGCCGGAACGACATCCACAACATGATGTTTTGGTCGAGCCATTCGTCGAAAATGCTGCGCGGCTCAAACGGATCGAGGACCAGGCGACCCGCCTCGACGTCGGCGCGAATGCCGGATTTGTCCTGCTCCTCCGTGCTTTCGATCTTGAGCACGACGTGGCTGTGATCGAGCTGGATGTTGTAGGGCACGCCACGCTTGCGGACGAGATTGCCGACCCGCGTCACGCGGCGAAAGTCCTCCGACCACATGTTGATGTGAACCTCGAACGTGATGTCGATGCCTATGCGGTCAGCCAGTTCGTAGGCGTGAAGATAAAACTCGACCACTTCATCGTCGGTGATTGGATGTCCGTCGGCGTGGTGGGTGAGCAGCATGATGTTGTGGCACTCGCCGCCGGCATCCTTTGACACCGTCAGGTTCGGCAAGAGCCGGTCTTCATCCTTCCCCCGCATGTAGGTCCAGAGGCCGGTCTTCATCGGCAGATAGTATTTCTCGGCGGCCCGGATGTACGCTTTTTCCTCTCCCGGCTGCGGCATGCGGTCGAAATAGTCGAACACACCCGATTCCTTCACCAGCCGGAACCGCTCGTCGACCGTTATGGGCTGGCCTGCAATATGCGTTGCACCACGCCCGGCACAACCCAACGCAAACTCTCTAGCCATTCCGTCCTTCCTTCGGCGCTCATCCCGCCTCAAGCCGGCTCGGCCAGCTTGATCGCGCGATCGCTGCGTTACGAGGCCAGCACTCGTTCGAAATCGACGTAGTCGAAGCCTAGGCCGAAATAACGTGGCCCGAGCAGCGCGTGTCCGGCCGGGCTATGCCATTCTGCATCGAGGGCCTTCATCGCGAACACCACGACCCGACAGCCAGGCGTGACGTCGCCGAGTGTCGTCAGCGGCCGGTTAGTCTCGGGGTCGATTACCGCAATCACGTCCGGGCTCGTAGCGATGACGCTTTCGTCCCGCCATACGGCGTGGTGCTCATTCTTGACCCAGATTCGGTACATGGCACCCTTCCAGCGACCGGTTCCCTCGATGCGGTAGTCGAGTTCGCGATGTGTGTAGGGTTGCGTGTCGCGCCAATCCGTGGCGACGGCGTTGCCTTCGAAAAGAACTCGTCCTCCTGTCGTTGCAATCAGCGGCCCGAGCCGGTCGCCCTTGGACGAAACACCTCGGCGCAAGGCCGCACCCACCTCGATCGCCTTGATCAAGCTGCCGCGCACGAGAGCGGGTCTTGCTTCCGAAACGCGTACTAGATGTCCGGTGGTCGCAATGCCGCGGCCATAGGCTCCGCGGCTGACCATGCGGCCGAGCCGGTCCGCCATCGAAGCGGTGACCGCTGATTTGAGGATCATCCGATTGCCCCAGCGGTCCACCATCACGATCGGTGTGGGGTTCCGGCCTTTAAGCTCCATCTTGTTGATGACGATCTCGGGAATGGCGCGACCGACATAGTCGCTGTCGACGGTGGGAATGCCGAGCTCAAGTCCGGTCATGATGGTGGCGCCGGTTGCGGCACTCGACAGTTCCATCGAAACCAGTGCGCCAAGCCGCACGCCCGCATATCGGCACAATTCGCGGGTCGATTCGACGAGCCGCGACACGATGCCCGGAAATTCCTCCGTATGGAGCCCGTAACGCGCCAGCTCCTCGGCGGGCGGGGGCTCGTCGGGGTCTTTCCCGCCGACGATGAGCGCCCAGCATGTCCACGCATCGTCGGGCAGTTCGTCGGGACTAACGAGCGTCAGTGAGCGCCCCACCTTTACGGCCGGTGTCAGCATGTCGAGACCTGCCTCGATGCGCCCTCCACCGCCGGTGCCGAAAAAGGTGAGGCCCCAGCAAAAGTTTGCCAACGTTTCGACGTCGGAGATGACCGTGGCCACAATGTCTCTCCCTGTTACCGATTGCCCGCGCCGCCCGCGCCAGCGGATGCTTCCAACGGCTTCGGCCTCGGCGCCTCTACCTGCAAGTCGATGCGCAGGTTTTCGTAACCGTCCACCCACAGCCGATGCCCCGACCGAACAAGGACCGTCGTATCCTCGGCCTCGATCAGAGCAGGCCCTTCGATCCGGTGGCCAGGCATGAGCCGATCACCCGCGTAGACGGCAACGTCGGCGAATCCCCTGCATTCGTTGAGGTAGACGGGCCGGGATCCCTTGCGCGCCTTCGCGGCATCGGGCGGTCCCAGCGCGGCTTTCGGAAACAATGGCTTCGGCATGGTTGCCAACGCTTCCACGGACAACGCCGTCGCCTCGACCCCGGCCTTGACGTAGGCGGTGCCCTCGCCGAACCGCGCCTCGTATATGCCCTTGAACCGTTCGATGATCGCAGCGCCGCGATCGAGCGCCTTGAGATCTGCCGCATCGACCGGAACGCGCACGGTATTGACTTGCCCGCGAAACAGCAGATGGACGAACCGGGTCAGCTTGATGTCGCCGATTGGCAGGCGTTGATCCTTCATCTGCCGGACGATCGACGACTCCAGCGTGGCGAAGTGCCTCTGCCACCGCGCGAGATCGAATGGGGCGCGCATCGGGTCCGACAATTCGAGCACGCGTTTGGCGTCGCTGCCGGCGATTCCCGCGGCGGAAAAGACGGCAGCGATCGAGGGCACGATGACTTCTCGGCAACCGAGCGCGGACGAATAGGCGTCGCCGTGGAGGCCGCCCGCGCCGCCATAGGCAAACACGACGAAGCCGCCGGGATCGTAGCCGCGCTCGACCGTCACCTTGCGAATCAAGTCGGTCATCTTGGCGTCGATGATCTCGACGATGGCGGCCGCGGCCTCTTCCGGCGTCCTACCCAGCGGATCGGCGACCCGCGAGCGAACTGCTTCGAGGGCCTTCTCCGGGTGGAGGCGCATGCGACCGGCGAGAAAATAGTTCGGATTGAGTCGCCCGAGCAGAAGATTGGCATCGGTAACCGTCGGCTCCATTCCGCCCAGGTCATAACAGGCCGGTCCCGGCCGCGCACCCGCGCTTTGCGGGCCGACCCGCAACACCCCGGTCTCGGGTTCGACCCAGGCGATGCTCCCGCCGCCAGCGCCGATCGAGGCGACGTCGATGACCGGCAGCGCCAGCGGATACTTGTCGACGATCGGCGCATCGGAATAGCCGGGCTGTCCGTCGACGATGACGCCGACGTCGAAGCTCGTCCCGCCGACGTCGGTCGTCAGCACCCTGTCGAAGCCGAGGCGGTTGCCGAGGGCTTGCGCGCCGAGGGCGCCACCGGCCGGGCCCGAAACGAGTAGCGCGGCGCCGCGCTTGCTTGCCTCTTCGATCGAGGTCAGGCCTCCGGCGGATTGCATGACGGCCACCGGGCCTTGGAGGCCCGCATCGACGAGGCTGGTCTGCATGCGGTTGAGGTATCGGGCCACGGCCGGAGTGAGATAGGCATTGATGACCGTCGTCGCGGTCCGCTCGTACTCGCGGATGATCGGCGCGATATCGCTCGATATCGTGACGATGCGGTCGGGCAGCGCGCGCTTCAGCCATTCCCGCACCGCCCGCTCGTGCGACGGGTTCATGAATGACCACAGGAAGCAAACTGCAATGGCCTCGACGCCGTCCGCTTTGAGGCTTTCGAGCACGGGCGCAGCGCGCTCGAGCGACAACGGGACGACGACCCGGCCCGCGCGGTCGACGCGCTCGTCGATTCCGAAGATCCGGCTACGCGGCATCAACGGCTCCGCCTTGCGCAGCCGGGCAACGTTGATGATCTCCTCTTCGGTCAGTCCGGCGACTTTCTGCGCTGTCCGTCCGATCAGCATCACGTCCTCGTGGCCTTTGGTCGTAAGCAATGCGATCTTGGCCCCTTGGCGGGTGATGAGCACGTTGGTCGCCACCGTCGTGCCGTGGGCAAACAGGATGGTTTCGCCGAGTACGTCGGACAGCGGGCGCTTCAATCGGCGCGCCGCTTCGGCCACCGACGCCATCACGCCTTCGTCGAAATCCGGCGGCGTCGACGGCGCTTTCGCCCGTGTGATTCGCCCTTCGCCGTCGAACACGACGCAGTCGCAGAAGGTGCCGCCACTATCCACGGCGATGACGTAGCTCATCAGGCGATACTTCCCGCAACTGCCGCGCACATCCTATCCGCCACTCGAACGGTGATGGGCGCCGACCCCCCCGCTCGCATTGATTCTATTTCTTCCCGGTCTTGCGCGACGCCGATTGGGCGCGCAGCCATTCCGCGGTGACACACGCATCGTCCACGACGGGATCGCTCGGGCGCGCGATCTCGGCCTCGATGCGCGTGAGGCACGCGGGGCAATAGAACTCCCGCACTTCGAAGCGAGCACCATTTATCGAGTGTGGATTGTGCTCCGGGCCGATGGCTTGCACCGGATAGCGCGCCATTGCCGCGCCGAGCTTGGGCGAACTGTTGCCCGGACCTAATTCATGGCCGCAACGGCAACGCAGCCGGAATGCGCCGCGACTGGTATCGCAATAAACCGCCTCCGCGACCCGGATGCCATCGCTCGCCGAATTCCATGCCGTCGGCCTCGCGACATCGCCTTGCGAAATCCCCGCCGCGCGCCGGCGATCTTCGCGGATGGCATTCCGCCTCGTCGCCGTGGCCCCCTCGTCGATGCGGCCGTGGCGGTCGACGACCACGCCATAGGTCCTCGCCGCCCACTCCGCCGACACCAGACCGTTCTCTACGTCGACCGCAACGCGCCCGGGGCCGCGGTCGAGGGGATCTCCGTAGCCGCCCCCCCCTTGCGATACGGTGCGATAGACATCGCCACGCCGCATCGAGGTTTTCGCATATCCGGGATAGACCTCGAGCTTGCCTTCAATGTCGCCGATTTCGGTGGGCATATCGCCAGCAGCGAAGCGCTTCTCGATGTCGCTGTTGCGCAGGATCTCAAACTGATTCGTGCAGGAGGGGTGACCGCCAAACATGCCGGGCGATTCCGGCTGTTCGATGCCGTAGGTGTGGAGTACCTTCGTCGGAATCTCATCGACGCCGTTGGCGACGTACATCAGGCTGATGCCCGCGCCGCCCCGGAACATGCCGGGTCCTCCCGAGTCCCGCGTCTGGCGCCGGTAGAGATAGAGAATTGGGTAGCGAAACTCGCAGCTCTCGACATTCGTTATGGTGGCGCGCACGGAACTGGTGTGCCCTCCTGTATCGATCCCGTCGGCGCAGCACAACGCCCCGCTCCCGCCAGCCATGCCATCGAGCAGCGGGCCGCCGAAGTGTTCGCCCGCCTCGTCGCGCCCGAATAGCTCCTCGAGAGCCTTGACGCCTTGCCATCCCGCCATGGCGCGGTCACGGTGGGCGTCGGAGGCACCGAGCATCTTGGCGATGGTGATCGAGGCGAGATTGCGGGCTTCCCAGATCGCGGCCGTGGTCGATTTGGATACGCCGCCCGGCCAAGTCACGTGAAAGACGCTGCCCGGCCGCGAGCGGATTTGCATCACGCGCTTCACGCCGGCGGGCGACCACGGGATGTCCCAGCACAAATAAACCATCATGGCGGCGAGAACGCCGCCGTGCAGACCGTGGACCGCGCAATTGATGATCGCCGGCGCCTGGTCGTCCGTCTCGGTGAAATCGAACACGAGACGGTCGTCGGTCTTGGTCATGGTCACGCGGCAGCAATAGATGCGGTCGCCCCACTCGATGTAGCCGCGGTGTCGCCACACGCCGTCGGGCAGCTCGCGCAGCCGGGCGCGCAGACGGCGCTCGGTATAGTCGATGATGTCGGCCATCGCCGCCTGCACAGTGTCGAAGCCGAACTCGCGAAAGGTCTCGATCAGCCGATTGCGGACCACTTGTGAGGCGGCCACCTTGGCGCGGAGATCGAGCGCAAGCAGGTCGGGCAGTCGCGAATTGCGTAGATACGCGCCCTCGATGTCGCGGCGCATGCGGCCGCCCTCGACCAGCTTGACCGGCGCCATCAGCGGCTGCTCGCCGAAGATGTCCTGCGCGTCGACCTGCGCCTGGCCCGCGACCGGACCGCCGATATCGATCACGTGCAGCGATGCTCCGGTCCACGCCGCGAGCTTTCCCTTCCAGTGCACCGGGCCCGCGACCATGACGCAGGTCTGGTGGGCGACGGACACGTATGGGTCGTTGGTAAGGAACGAGTCCTCCTTGCCGATCCCGGGATTGTCCGCGTAGTCGGCGAGCAGAGTCTTGACGAACGGGCTGAGCGTCGTCGCCTGCGCGCAGATGAAGGTGTCAATGTAGACCAGATCGCCGTCGGCATTCATGAGACCGGTGTTCATGTCGAACACCTCGGTGGCGACCGGCGAGCCGGAGATCCGGCTGATGGTGCGGGCACCCTCGTCGTTGATGTACCAGAGCCGGTGACGCAAAATTTCAAAGGTCTTGGGGTCCAGCCGCAGGCCGGACTCGGCGGCGGTGGCTCCGACAGGACGGGCGCCGGCTTGCATTCTCACTCCACCCTGCGCTTGGCATTGCCCGGCAGCGCCGGATCCGGCTTGCCTGCCGCAAGGTCGGCGGCGCTGCGCGGCTCGAGATCGCCGCTGCCGATGACGGACGTCAGGATGTCGCCACGCACGCTCTCGAGGTGTCGGCGCGTCGCTTCACCTGCGCGGCGTTCGTCGCGGATGCGCACGGCCTCGTAGATCGCGAAGTGTTCCGCCATCGAACGCTCCAGGCGCCCCTGAAGATCGCAAACCGCCGCGCGCTCCGGGATCAGCTCCTCGCCCAGCGCGCCGAGAAACTTGCGCAGCGTCTCGTTGCCCGCGGCCTCGCATAACGCGGCGTGAAACGCCACGTCGCCGCGCACGAACGCCGCCGGATCGCTCGCGTCGCGCGCCGCTTTCATCGTCTGCAGCGCGCGCACCATTTGCTCGAGATTGTGCGGACCGGCGCGTCGCGCCGCCAACTCGGCCGCGAACGTCTCGGCGCCCATGCGCACCTCGAGCGTTTCCAGGACCAGACCGCGGTTCCGCACGACCCACGCGCGCCATCCTGTCCGCAGCCGGCCGGTTTCGCCCAGGTTCACCCGTAAATACGAGCCGCCGCCGTGGCGCACTTCAAGCAACCCAATCGTGGCCAGAAATTGAATCGCTTCGCGCACCGAATTCCGGCTGACGCCGAAGCGCTTCGCGAGTTCGCGTTCGCTGAGCAAGCGATCGCCCGGACCGAGCTCGAACTCCCGGATCAGGTGCCGGATCTCGGCGACGACATCATCGCGACGCCGGGCACCCCCCGTGACCGCGAGTTTGATTCTCGGCGCGGCGGCGCGCGCCGGCGGGACGGCATTCGACGGCTTGGCGCGGGTTTTGGGTCTGTATTTTGGTACTGCCATGAGTCGAATTGGTTGGACCAGTTTGGGAAGTTAGAAGGAACGGCGTTGCCGTGTCAAAGAGAAAATTCCAGAGTGGCCGCAAGAGCGATCCGCGGTTGCGGCTGGCACCCCGCCGCCTTGAGGCGAGCCGGATCGTCGTCCGATCTGGGCATCGGCGCTTACACCAATCGGTGACGCAGCTTTTCGCCCTTGAGAAAGGCGATGATGTTGGCGAAATCCGTCACGCGCTCCTCGGCGCTCGCGGCGACGGTGCCGGCAGCGACGTGCGGTGTCAGAATCAGGTTCTGGTGCGGGTCGCGCGCAAGCTCGAGCAGCGGATCGTCGGGCCGCATCGGCTCGTAGGTGAAACAATCGATGGCGCCGCCGCCCAATTGGCCGGAGCGCAGCGCCGCGATCAAATCGATCTCGTTCAAGACCCCGGGCGCGCCGCAATGAACCAGGCAGCCGCCGCGCTTCATCTGGCCGAAGAAGTCGGCGCCGACGCTCTGATTGTTCTCGGGCAGATTCGGCAGCAGGCAACACACGAAGTCGCTGCGTCGCGCCAGATCCTCTCGCGAGGCATGAGCCATGCCCAGCTCGATTTCGACGGCGGCCGGTAGCGGCCGACGCTTGTTGTAGAGCACTGTGCAGCCGAAGCCCTTCAAGAGGCGGGCCAGTTCGGTGCCGATCTCGCCGAGGCCGAGAATGCCGACGGTGCTTTCGCCGAGCGGGGTTATGCGCTGCCGGTTCGACCAGTTGAAGGCGAAATAGTCCTCATTGCAGCGCTTGGGCGGCTTGCCCCAATCTTTGGCTTCAGCAGTGATGTGCATGAGCGCGCGCACGTGACGTGCCAACCCGAGCATCATCAGGACCATGTGTTCGGCGACCATCTTGCAGGTCTTCACCGGCAGGTAGCACACGGGGATGCCGGCGCGACGGGCGGCGTCGGTATCGATATCCCATACCTGCGAGCCGAGCCGTTGGATGAGCTTGAGGTTCTTGCCCGCGGCGATCACGGCAGCATCGATCCCGCCGGTACGCTCGCTGATCAGAAAATCCGCGTCGGGCAGAAGGTCGACCACGTCGCGCATGTTGCCCGTACGGCACATGATGACCTTGAGCCCGGGCGGCGCGGCGGCGAGCGCCGCCTGCTGATGGCGCAAGCCGCGCTGGGTGACGAAAAGAATCCGTTGGTTCGACATAGCCACTTCCTGGGCGCGTGGAATCGGCGCCGCGATGACCGGCCGCTGATGGGGCGGTGGTTCCTTAGGGCTCAGTGCGTGTCGAAGATCTCCTGGTAGGCGGCGAGCTTCGACCGAATGGCTGCGATTTCCGGTGCGGTGGGCCGGTCCGGATCGGAGACCGACGGCAGGCTCCCGAATTTCATCAGGCAGGCGATAAGGAGTAGCCGCGCCTTGGTTGCGGTCAGATTGCGTCCGCCGATGAAGCGGTCGCGTGCCGGCGTGAAACCTTCGTTATTTCCGCGGCCCACGCGGACCACGGGCATCCCGCAATGGATGGCCCTGAGCATGAGGCGGTGACGCGCGACGGACGTCATTAGCCCGTAGGGCGACAGCCCCTCGACGACAAACCCGGCAAGCGCCGCACGTTGGAGATTGTCGTCGATCTGTGCCAGCAGATCGGCCTCGCGGCTTGGGTCATCGTCATAGTCGTCCGCCGTGTAGCTGCCGTCCTTGACGATCGTGACTTTGGGAATGGCACTCCCGATCAATTCGCCCTCGGCGTTCTTGATCGGCACCTCGACCCGTTCGAGCCGACCGCCGGCGCGCCGCACGCCCGAAACCGCGGCGGGAAGGCGGGAGAAGTTCACGTCGGAACGGTGTGTGTGCCGCGTCGTGGGAATGTACGTCAATACGGGCGAGCCATCGTGACCCGCCGCGCCGAGTATGCCGCCATGCCCGCCGGTCGTCACGTAACCGCCGGGTCGCGCATCGGCCTTCTGCACATCGCGCGCGGCGAAGATCTGCTGCTCCTGGATGAGCACCATGCCGGCGCGATTGTGTCCCTTCTCGTCGGCCCAGACTCGTGAGGTGATGTAGTCCACCGAGTCGACGATGTTCTTCGGTCCGTCATGGCTGATCTGGCCGTGGGGCCGTTGAGCGGCGTTGCCGCAAATCGGCACGGTGACGTCGAGCAGCAGATTGAACCAATAGATCGACTCCTCGATGCGGGGACTCCCCTGCGTCCAGATCGCGCCGAGATATTTGCCGCCGCCGAGAATGCCCTGCATCGCGTTGGCGATGCGCGCGAGGCCGGGACGCGGCGGCGATGCGCCGATGTGGTAGGGTTTGTAGGGAAAGAAGTCTTTACCGCGCCGTTCCAGCGCGATGTCACCGCTGCCGATATCCGTTCGGTGCTTGGCCGCCAGGCCCTTGGTGTAGCCCGATGACGGCAGGACGCGGAAAAAATCCACTTCCGCGCGGGACGCGATGAGGTTCCCCACGCCCTTCTCGCCGATGCCGAACCGGTCGATCTCCTCGAAGATGCGCGATCCGTCCGGATGATAGGCCTGGCGAGCCCGCGCTTCCGGCGCGCCGGGGTCGCTGCACTCTTCCTCCCAGGGACGCCCGTCGGCCTGACGGGCCATGTATGGCAAAGGATAGAGTCCGTCGTCCGGAGTCAGCTCGATCTCGTGAACCGGGACGTCGTTCGGGCTTTGGCGCTCTTTGTGGAACCCGCCCTTGGAATCGAGATATCCGTCGGGCGGACCGTACAATTCGGCTGCGTCGCGCTCGAGCGGATGGGCGCTGAACTGCTCGACATAGACGGTGACGGGCGCGGCCAGACGCTGTGCCCGCAGGACATCGGTTCTCGCGGGACGCCCGTCCGGACCGGTCAGAGGCGGCAGGCCATACTTTTCCCGAGCTTTGTTGCTCGTGACCAAGGGCGGGCTGTTGAGGATGGTGGCATTGGGGCCGGCGATGTGTGCAATGCGCGGCTTGACCACCATTGGATCCCCCTTCGTCGGCATTTGGGCCTCACTCGGCGATGGATAGTGATCGCGCCGGTTTCCGGCCGCGCGGGCGACTGTTGCGATGCCACGCCCGCGGCAGACATCTTCGTAATCGGGCACCGTGGGCCAAGATCGTCAAGGCCACGGAAACGCGCAGGCGGCATCGAGCACCATCGGGCAGGATTTACGCTGGCCGGCCGGCAATTGTGCCGCCGAAATGATCACTTTGCGTCTGGTCCAACCAGTTCAACATCCAGGACGGTGGCAATCCTGTCAAGCGCAACGAATGCACCTTGCGACCGCTTTGCGTGGCAATTTGACTTGACAGCAACAGCTATTCTTACCGACACTCCTCCGAGTGGTAGGACCTCATCGAATGGCAATCCAACCAATTTCCGGACGGTGGTCGATGCGCCGCACGTGGTGTGCCTAACCTCCTGCGGGAAGAGCGCGCGCCGGTCCGGCCGGCGCCGGGATATCGAGCGATAGCGTCCGGACGACGCGCTCTGCGCGTCGACATGCTCGGATCGAAAAGAACGCCGCAAAGAGCGAGGATCCGGAGCCTCGTTAGAGCAAGGGAGCGACGAACGTCATGACAAACCCTCTATCCATGGCATTGGGCGCATTGGCGGTAATCACTGCCGCGCTGGTCGGACCGGCGGCGGCGCAAGCGCCGACCGAGCTCAAGATCGCGGTCATCTACGGATCGCCGATCGAGTCGCCGTGGAACACGGCTTTCATTCAATCCATGGACCGGATCAAGGCCGAAAAGCCGCGCGGCCTGAATATCAGCTTCGACTACACCGAATCGGTAAAGCGCCCGGATGCCGAGCGCATCCTGCGTGACTATGCCAACAGCGGCAAATATCAGATCATCTGGGCGCACAGCACATTTGCGGATGCGGTGCTGCTTTTGCAGAAGCGGTATCCCGACCTCATGTGGGTCGTGACCGGCGGCGGCAACGAGGCGTTGAAGGATAACGGCTATTGGTTCGACGCCGTCACGCACGAACCGGCCTATCTGCAAGGCGTCATTGCCGGGATGATGACCAAGTCCAATATCATCGGCGGAGTCGCTGCCTTTCCCTTCCCGAACGAAAACATCCCGATGAACGCTTTCGTGGCGGGCGCGAAATCCGTCAACTCAGCCATAACCGCGAAGGTGACCTATATCGGCAGCTGGTTCGACCCGCCGAAGGCCAAGGAATCCGCCCGGGCGCAGATCGCCGCCGGTGCCGACATGATCTTCGCGACACGGTTCGGAGTTTTCGAAGCCGCCGCGGAAAACAACGTCCTCGTGTTCGGCTACATGGTGGACCAGCACGATGTGAGCCCGAAGACCGTCGTCACGAGTTCGATGGTGCGTTTCGATCCATCCATCAAGTTTGCGATAGAGGAATGGTGGGCGTTCAAGACCCAGGGCAAGCGGTATGACGCGCCGAAATCACAGCCGATCGTCTTTACGATGGCCCAAGGAGGCAGCGCCCTGTCCCCGTACCATGCCTTTCAGAGCAAGTTGCCCAAGGAGATCTTGGCCAGGGTCGAGCAAATCAAGGCCGACATCATGTCGGGCAAGCTGACGGTTCCCCTCAACAGCGCGCCGCTCAAATAAGGTGCAGGCGAGAGCGTATCGCGTCTGCGGCCCGGGCGCATTTTCAGCCGCGTCCGGGTTGCCTTCGGTGGCCCGTGCTCCCATGCATCGACGCAGTCGGCCATCGGTCGTCAGGTTGCGTCGATCGTCGATGCGAAGGGTGAGAGCCATCGAACGCGAAGGAGAGCGGAATGGCGGCAAATGCTCCCTCTTCTCGGCCTCACCAGGAGATACTACTCAAGGTTGAAAACATCACAAAGCGATATCCCCTGGTTCTGGCGAACGACAATATTTCATTCGAGATTCGCCGCGGCGAGATTTGCAGTCTTCTGGGCGAGAACGGCGCCGGCAAGTCGACGCTGGCGGAAATCCTGTGCGGGGCGTGCCGGCCGGACAGCGGAACAATCTCCTTCGGCGGCAAGCCTACGGCCTTCGCCTCGCCGCGGGATGCCATCGCTGCCGGCGTCGGCATGGTCCACCAACACTTCACTCTTGTTCCGACCCTGTCGGCGGTGGAAAACATTTTCATCGGCACCAAATCGACCGGTATCCTGCTCGATTTAAAGCCGACGACGCGGCGCCTCGAAGAGTTGTGCGCCGCCTACGAAGTCGAGCTGGATCTGCACGCGAAGGTCTCGCAGCTCTCCGTCGACAAGCAGCAATGGGTCGAGATCCTGAAGGCGCTCTTTGGCGGGATTCAGCTGCTGATCCTCGATGAGCCGACGGCGGCGCTCACGCCGCAAGAGTCGCGCAAATTGTACGCCAATCTGCAGAAGATGCGGTCCGAGGGCCTATCGATCATCTGCATCACGCACAAGCTCGAGGAAGTGATCGACGCTTCCGACCGGGTCATCGTCCTCCGCAACGGCAAGCTGGTCGACGCGATCGAGACGGCCGCCACGAACAAGGAAGCGCTGGCGCGGATGATGGTCGGGCGCGACGTCATGTTTCGCGTCGACAACAAGCGCAAGGAGCCCGGCGAAGCCCTGCTCGAAGTCGACGATCTCACCGCTTACAACGATCGCGGACACGCCGCCTTGCGCGGCGTCTCTTTCACCGTTCGGCGCGGGGAAGTCCTCGCCGTGGCCGGCGTGTCGGGAAATGGGCAAAAGGAGCTGTTCGACGTTCTCGTCGGCGTGCGCCAGGCGGCGGGCGGGCGCATCGCGCTCGATAGGAAGGATATCACCAATCGCCCAACGACCTTCTCCCGCGGCCACGGCATCGGCAGCATTCCTGCCGACCGCATTCATCAAGGCCTCGTGATGGATTTTCGTGTGGACGAGAATCTCATCCTCGGCCGGCATTGGGACTCTCGCTTCACCAGGTGGTCCTTTCTCAGCCAAGGCAAGATCGCCGCGTTCGCCGAAACCATGATCCGCGACTATGAGATCGTCCCTCCGTCCGCAAGCCAGGCGGTCAGGGCGTTGTCGGGCGGAAACCTGCAAAAGGTCATAATCGCGCGGGAACTGTCGCAGGAGCCTAAATGCCTGCTCGTGAACCAGCCGACGCGGGGGCTGGATGTGGGAGCGACGGAATATGCCCACCGGCGGCTGCTGCAGGAGCGCGACCGCGGGGCCGGAATTCTGCTGATTTCCGAGGATCTCGCCGAGATTCTTAGTCTAGCCACGCGGATTGCCGTAATCTTCCGAGGGCAAATTGTCGGTATGATGGATGGCGGGGAAGCCTCCATCGACGAGATCGGCCTGCTGATGGCCGGAATTCATCGCGGCGCGCCGCGGCGGCTCCAATAGGCGAAGCCTCATTCCGGACAATAAAGCTGGGCGGGGCATGGCAGTGCAGCAACTCAGAAAGTCGGCGGGCGCGCGCTGGAAGATCGAACGGCGGCCCGACGTCAGCACGGGGCGGCAATTCGTTGCGATCCTCCTTGCCCTCGGCGTCTCGTTTGTCGTCAGCGCCGTCCTGATCGCCGTGGCAGGAGCGAGCGTCGGAAGGGCCGCCGTCGCTGCACTGCATGGCGCCTTTGGGGATCTGCGGGCGATCGCCGAGACCTTGCTGCAGGCGACGCCAATCCTGTTCACCGGGCTGGCGGTGACCGTGGCATTTCGCGCGCGTCTCTTCAGCATCGGCGCGGAGGGCCAGTTCTTCGCCGGCGCGATGGGCGCGGTCTGGGTGTGCATGCTGGTCGGCGACCGGCTGCCTTCGGCGGTCCTCATCCCGCTGGTCGTTGTCGCGGGGCTGGTGGGGGGCGGTATCTGGGGCGCCATTCCGGGCCTGCTCAAGGCCAAATACGACGCCAGCGAGATTATCGTCACGGTGATGCTAAATTTCGTGATCTTCTTCTTTCTCGCTTTTCTGCTTGGGGATGCGTGGCGCGATCCGAGTTCATTCTACTACCAGACGCCGAGGATGCCAGCCGCCGCGCAGTTTCCCGAGCTGATCCCCGGCATGCGCCTGCATTGGGGTTTCGTCTTGGCGTTGGCATGCGCCGCGATGGTCTACGTCTTCCTGTGGAAGACGGCGTGGGGCTACGAAATCCGGGCTGTCGGCATCAATGCCGAGGCCGCCCGGTACAAGGGCATAAGCATTCCCAAGGTCACCGTCGTGGCGATGGCCGTCAGCGGCGCGATCGCCGGTTTGGCGGGCGCCAGCGAGGTTCCCGGCCTGCACCAGCGGCTGGTGCTGGACCTATCCTCCGGATTCGGATTTACCGGCATCATCATCGCGATGCTGGGCCGGTTGCACCCGCTGGGCGTGGTTCCCGCCGCCATTCTGTTCGGAGCCAGCGTCACCGGGATCTCCGCCATGCAGATCGCGGTCAATGTCCCCGTCGCCATCAATCAGGCGATTCAAGGTGTGATCCTGATCTTCCTTCTGATGGCCGATGTCCTCGTCAGGTATCGCGTTCGGAGGACCAACCCGCGTGTCTAGTCTCTGGGAGGCCGCATTCATCACCAGCCTGCTGGCCGGAATGCTTCGGATGGCGACCCCGATTCTGTTCGCGGCACTCGGCGAGCTGATCGCCGAGCGGGCCGGGATCCTGAATTTAGGCGTCGAGGGAATGATGCTGACCGGCGCGCTCACTGGGTTTCTGGTGGCCCATGCGACCGGCTCGCTCTGGCTCGGCACGGTGTCGGCCTTGGCCACCGGCGGACTGCTCGGCCTGTTCATGGCCTTCATGGCGGCTCAGCTGAAAGTCGATCAGATCCTGGTCGGTCTTGCCCTCAACCTGCTGGCGGTGGGGGGCACGACTTATGCATACCGCTTGGCGTTCAAGGACGTGGGCGCAAAGAATCCCTCGACCATTGCCACCTTCGAAACGCTGAACATCCCGCTCTTGAGCAAGATTCCCTTCATCGGCGAGGTCCTGTTTTCGCAGCACTTGCTCACCTACATCGCCCTCGTCCTCGTTCCGGCGACTTATTTCCTGCTGTACCGCACGAAATACGGTCTCGAATTGCGCGGAATCGGTGATAATCCGCGCGCCGTCGACATGCGCGGCATCAACAATATCCGGCGTCAGGTCCTGGCCGTCACGTTCGGGGGAATGATGGCCGGCTTGGGCGGAGCGTTCTTGACCCTCGCTGCCACGGGCCTGTTCGTGCCTGAAGTCTCCGCCGGGCGTGGGTGGATCGCCATCGCGGTGGTCATTTTCGGCAATTGGCGGCCGCAGTGGATCCTGATCGGAGCGCTCTTATTCGGATTGGTCGAATCGATTCAGCTCTCGCTGCAGGCCGTGGGCGTGAAGGTTGCGCACGAGTTCTTGCTCGGATTGCCGTACCTGCTGACGATCGTCGCGCTGGTCTTCAACCGCAGCCGGTCGCAAAGCCCCCTGGCATTGGGCATACCGTATCATCGCGAGAGTCGATAACAGCGAGGGAATTAGATGCTGTGGATGCCGTATAATATAACACCTCGCTTCGCGAACTGGCTTTCCGGCGTTTCTCCAGAAGTTTTCGAAAGTGGCATGGTGCATACTGGGCGGCTTCTAATTTCGGCGGGTTTCGCCAATTCCCCGTGCCGCTCGCCTGTCCCTCGTCAAAACCTGATCCAAAGCGCCCGCCGAATGGATTGCGCGCCAGATCACCGAAGCGTTCCCATGGGATCGCGCGCCCAAATACCTCATCCGCGATCGCGACGGCGCTTACGGCCATGCGTACAAGCGGCGCCTCCGCGCAATGGGGATCCGGGACCGACCAATTGCTCCCCGATCGCCATGGCAAAATTGCTACGCTGAGCGGCTCATCGGCTCGATCCGTCGCGAGTGCCTCGACCACGTCATCGTGTTCGGGGAGGCGCATCTGCGACGGGTTCTCAAGAACTACGCCGAGTATCACAACAACACCCGCACGCACCTATCGCTGGCCAAGGACAGTCCGATCTCGCGGACGATACAGCGCCTTGGGCGCGTCACCAAGCGGCCTCTCCTCGGCGGCCTCCACCATCAATACGTTCGTGAATGAATTTCCGATAGCGACAGGCCTATTGCGCCCAAGTCACCCTGGCAGAACGGATACTTTGAACGGCTGATTGGCTCGATCCGTCGCGAGTGCCTCGACCATGTCCTCGTGTTCAACGAGGCGCACCTTCGGCGAACCCTTAAGAAGTATGCCGATTACTACAACGGGGCGCGCACACACCTATCGTTGACCATGGATTGCCCGGTCTCGCGGCTGATCCAGCGCGAGGGGCCGGTCATCAAGCGGCCTGTACTTGGCGGCTTGCATCATCTCTACGTCAGGGAATGAATTTGCGGTAGGGACAGGTAGGGCTGGCGCGCGCGCGCGACCGGCGCACCGGGGTCAGCACACTCCTCCTCCCACGCCCGTCCGTCGGGCTGCCACGCCATGTAGGGTAGCGGATAGAGGCCGTCGGCAGGATCGAGCTCGATCTCGTAGACCGGCATGTCGTCCGGGCTCTGGCGAGTCTTGTGGAAGCGCCGTGCCGCGTCGAGATATCCGTCGGGTGGCGCATAGAGCTCAGCGGCGTTGCGCTCGAGCGGATGGGCGCTGAACTGCTCGACATGGACCTTGGCCGGGACGGCGAGACGCTGCGGGCGCAGCACGTCGAACTCGGCAAGGCCGCCGTCGGGGTCGGCGAGCGGGGCTAGCCCATATTTCGCGCGCGCCTTGTTGCTCGTAACCAGCGGTGGCGTGTTGAGGATGGTGGCGTTGGGCCCGGCGAAATGTGCAATGCGCGGTTTTTCCGTCAACGAACACGTCCCTCCGGTTGTGGATCGGCGCCTCGGTGCGAGCCGCCGCCACGGCGTCGGTCCCGCCGCACCAGCAAAGAGTGGTCCGAACTCACGGCATCTGGTCCGACCAGTCGGCGAGCTTGATGCACCGGCCCCGCCTGGCCTGTCAATGCTCTAGCCGCCGCGCTGCACCGCGCTCTCGTGCCAGCGGCGCAGCAGCAGGTGGGCGATGAGGGTGAGGACCAGGAAGATCAAGACGCCGGTGCCGGTGATCAGGATGAGCGCCGCGAACATGCGCGGGATCTGCAGCGTGTAGCCGGACTCCAGAATGCGGAACGCGAGGCCGGACTTGCTACCGCCGGTGCCAGCGACGAACTCGGCCACCACCGCGCCGATCAGCGCCAGGCCACCGCTGATCCTGAGCCCGCCGAGGAAGTAGGGCAGCGCGCTCGGCAGCCGCACGTACCAGAAGGCCTGGCGGCGCGAGGCCCCGTAAAGCTCCATGAGGTCCAGGAGGTTGTGGTCGGTGCTCCTGAGGCCAAGCGTCGTGTTCGAGACGATCGGGAAGAAGGCCACGATCCAGGCGCAGATCAAGAGCGAGAGCTGAATGTCGCGCACCCAGATGATGATCAGCGGCGCGATGGCCACGATCGGCGTGACCTGCAACATCACCGCATAGGGAAAGAACGAACGCTCGATGATTTGCGACTGCGCGAACAGGATGGCGATGGTCACGCCGGCGATGGTGGCCACTGCCAGCGCCGCCGTCGCGATGCTCAGCGTCACCAGCAGCGAGGGGTACAAGGTATGCCAGTCGCGGATCAGGGTCTCGAATATCAGGATCGGCCCCGGCAGGATGTAGTGGGGGACCTCATGCGCCCGGACGATGATCTCCCAGACTACGAAGAAAGCGACGCCGACCGCCAGCGGGGGGCCGGCATTGGACAGGTAGCTCTGCAGCCGGCTCCGCGGCGGGCGCGGGGCCGGCGCCTCGTCGTCAACGCCGTGTGTCATGATTTAGGGTCTCGGCGAGGAGCGCCGACACCTTGCGGCAATACTCGCCGTAGGTCGGGGTGGTGCGGAATTCCTGGCTGCGCGGATAGGGCTGCTCCACTGCCACCTCCGCGGTGATCATGCCGGGCCGCGCGGTCATCACCGCGATCCGACTCGACAGGTAGACGGATTCGTAGACGCTGTGGGTGACGAAGACGATGGTCCAGCGCTGGTCCGCCCACAGGCGCAGCAGATCGTCGTTCAGCTTGGACCGCGTGATCTCGTCGAGCGCGGCGAAGGGCTCGTCCATCAGAAGGATGCGCGGTTCGGCCACCAGTGCGCGGGCAATCGACACGCGCATGCGCATGCCGCCGGAAAGCTGGCGGGGGTAGGCGCGCTCGAAACCGGACAGCCCAACCTGGGCGATGGCCTGCTGGACGCGCGGCCGCGCCTCGGCCTTGGCCGTTCCCCTCAGTTTCAGGGGCACCATGATGTTCCCGACCACCGTAGCCCACGGCATTAGGGTCGGCTCCTGGAAAACGAAGCCGATCTCGCGCCGCGCCGACGGCGCCTGCTCCTCGCTCCAGGCCAACGACCCGCGAGTAACGCCAGCGAGACCGGCAACGATCCGCAGCATCGTGCTCTTTCCGCAGCCCGACGGGCCGAGCAGACTCAGAAACTCCCCCTCGTAGACCGTGAGATCGACGTCCTTAAGCGCAACCACCCCGCGGTCGAAAGTCTTTCCCACCCGCGAGAAGGTAACCAGCCGCGCGGCGGAATCGCGACCAAGCGCTCGCGCGCTTGATCGCACTCCGAATGAGACGACAGCGCTCACGTCTTCTTCATGTCCATTCCGACGCCCTTGTTCACGAACTGTAGGGTATAGGCCTTGGAGATATCGATGTCCTTGTCGACCACTTGGGCGTCGACGATCAGGTCGTAGAAATTCTTCCAGCGCTCGTGCGTCATGGCGCCGATGCCCCTCTTCAAGGCCTCGCCCGAGTCGAGGATGCCATACTCCTTCAGCTTGGAGATGCTGTAGGCGATCTGGCCGTCAGTCATCTCCGGATTATCCCTCTTTATCAGGACGTTGCCGGGCTGGGGGTCGCCGTAGAGATACGAGTACCAGCCCCGGATCGAAGCGTTGACGAACCGCTGAATCAGGTCGGGCTTCTCGTTCACCAGCTTCCACGAGGTCTCCAACGTACTGGCATAGGACGTGTACCCCTGGTCGGAAAGCAGGTGAACAATGGGTTTGATGCCCTGCCTCTCCATGGCGTAGGGCTCGGCCGTCAGGTAGCCCTGCTGGATGGTGGACTTGCTGGTGAAAAACGGAGCCAGGCTGAAGGTGTACGGGCGAACCTGGTCCTCGGTGTAGCCGTACTTGGCCTTGAGGTAGCGCCAATAGGTGATGCGCCCTGAATCGGCCACCAGGATGGGCTTGCCCTTCAGGGCCTGCAGCGTGTCGTTGCCCTGGCCCGGATGGGCGATGATGACGCGGAGGTCTTTCTGGAAGAAAGCCGCGGTGGCGACCAATGGAACGTTGTTCTTCACGTAGTGGAAGGCGCTGATGTTGCTCTCGCCGAGCACGAGGTCGACGGCGCCGGCGGCTAGCAGCTGCGAATGGTTGACCTGCGGGCCGCCCATCCTGAGGCTAACGTTTAGGCCTTCCTTCTCGTACAGCCCGGTGGCGATGGCCTGATAGAAGCCGCCGTGCTCCGCCTGCGCCTTCCAATTGGTGCCGAAAGTGACTTTGTCGGCGGCCCGCGGCGATCGCGGAAACGCGCTCGCTGCAGCCACGACGACGCCTGCGCTGACGATGAACCTCCGCCTGGTGACGGAGTGATCCTTCCTCCCTGTCGTCTTGGTCATGGCCCTGTCCTCCTTTTCTGGGCATGTAACGAATATTTCGAACGCGCTCCGTGGCGGATCAATGCCGTCACAGAACCGCGCCGGTCTTGCAGGCCGGCGGAGGCTTCGGCTCCGCCCGACCGCGATGGGTCCCGCGTACGCCGACCGCTCGGGCCCGCGCCCCGCGTCGCCGCCGCGGCGAAAAAATCCTCTCCCGTCCAGGCATAGTGGCGTCGCGCCGCGTCCGGCTCAAGGCGCGCGAAAGGCCGGTACTGCCGCCGCGCGCAGCCTCGAGGGCCGTGGGCGCGGCCCGCCATCTCAAAGCGCTCCCGCCACCACTTGCCCACCCGACAGCACGGCGCGCTCGAGCGGGCCGCTGACCACGAGGTCCTCGGCGTCCTGGGCATCCGTGATCAGGAGATCGGCGCGCGCGCCTTCGTGGAGCCCGTAGCCGTCGCCCAGCGCCATCAGCCGGGCGGGCGCCGCGGTGACCATGTCGAACGCGGTGGCGATGTCCTCGGCCCCGAGGTGGCCGGCCACCAGCGTCCACCTGGCGATCTCCAGCAGGTCGCCGCTTCCGATGGGGATGAAGGGGTCTTGGATGTTGTCCGAAGCGGCCGCGACTGGCACCCCGGCGGCGATCAGCTCCCTGATGCGCGTGGTCCCGCGCGGCGGCAGCGCGTCCGAGGCCCGCCCCTGCAGGAAGAGATTGGCCGCGGGCAGGGTGATCACGCCGATGCCGGCCTCGACCAGTCCCTCGATCACGCGATCGGCCTCGCTCGGCGCCATTGCGCTGAGCACGCAGGCGTGGCTGGCCACGACCCTGCCCTGCAGCCCATTTGCGCGGGTTCGCTCGATGACCTTGTCGAAGTGCTGACGGCCCGCATCCAGATGTTCGTCCAGATGCAGATCGAGCGGAAGGCCGTGCCGGACCGCCGCCGCGAACAAGAGGTCGAGATAGGCCTCGGTGTCGCCGGCGATGGCCGGGGCGCCGCCGATCACGTCGGCGCCTACTGCGATGGCATCTTCGAACGCTTGCGTCACCCTGGGCCCGAGGACGTACTCGGTGAGAAAGGCGACCACCTGCAGCTGAATGCGCCCGGCGCAGCGCGTACGCAGTTCGGCTAGCGCCTCGACGCCGCTGCAGCCGATGTCGACCTTGACGTCAGCGTGTGAGCGCAGGGCCACGGTGCCGCGCTCGACGCAGGCGTCGATGGTGCGCTCGGCGCGTGCCATCACGTCCTCGCGCGTCATGCCCGCCGCATATGCCGCGAAACCGGCGATGGCCCCTTCCAGCGTGCCCTCGGGATTGGCGACCGCCGTGCGCGTGCGCGACTTGTCGAGATGTTGGTGGGCGTCGACCAGGCCGGGCGTGACCAGCCTGCCCGCGAGGTCGATCTCGCGGACGGCGGGGGCGGACGGGGCCTCGGGGCATATTTGCGCGATGCGGCCGTCCGCTCCGATGACGATATCGAGCCGCTGCGGACGCCGGGAACCCGGCGTCACCACGTTGCCACCGCGCAGGATGAGCGAGCACGAATTCATAGACCGCGGCCCTTGACGGTGACACCGTCCCAAACTGGTCGGACCTCTGGAGAAGTCTATTGTCAACCGGCGCACGGGTCAACGGGATTGCCCGCTGGAGCACGGCAACGAGTCCGGGTTAACGCCGATTCGATTGTCGCAGCCAGAAAGCACTAAACGAAAGAATGATTCGCTCGGCAATCCGGTTCGGACTTGAGATTGGCGCCAAGTCCCATGCCGAGGTGCGCCTCAAACAGCCGTTGCCGCTCCTTCGAGTTGGCAGCGTTAACCCGAACTCGGCGCCGTGCCCGCTGGAGGCCGCGGATTTCGCTCGAGCCAGCGGCAAAATCGGCCACCGCCCAAGTTGCGGCCGGGCGGGGCGTACGATAGGTTCATGCCCGTGGCTCGCCAAAGGTAGGACCGGTAAGGGCAGTGGTATGACCGCTTGGATCGGGCAGAGCCTGCGCCGCCGGGAGGACCCCGAGCTGCTCACGGGCAAGGGGGAGTACATCGCAGACCTGAAGCGGCCGGGAATGCTGCATGCAGCATTTCTGCGGAGCCCGCACGCCCATGCCAGGATCCGGTCGATCGACGCCAGCGCCGCGCTTGAGCTTCCGGGCGTCCACGCGGTTCTCACCGGGCGAGACCTGCCCGCGGAACTCGGACCCATGCCCAGTATGCACTTCTTCGAGGACCATCGCCTGACACCCACCTGGACGCTGGCACGCGACCGGGTGCGCCACGTGGGCGAGCCCGTCGCGGTCGTCGCCGCGGAGTCGCGCTACCTTGCTGAGGACGCCCTCGACTTGATCCAGGTCAACTGGGAGCCGCTGCCCGTGGTTTCTGGCATCGAGGTGGCCCTTGCCGAGGACGGGCCGCGGCTCTACGACGACTGGCCCGATAACGTGGCCTGCAAGTTCGAAACCGCGATCGGCGACGCGGACCGCGCTCTCGCCGAGGCCGACGTCAAGATCACGGAGCGGTTTCGCATCCAGCGCAACTTCGCCTGTCCCATCGAGACGCGGGGGGCGCTGGCGGAGTGGGACCTGAACCGGGACGAGCTTGTGCTGTGGACCTCGTCCCAGATCCTGCATCAGGTCCGCGACTACCTCGCCGCAATGCTCTCCTACCCGACCCATCGCATCCGGGTGATCGTGCCGCGGGTGGGCGGCGGCTTCGGCGCCAAGTTCCACTTCTACGCCGAGGAGGCGGCGGTGGCCCTCCTCGCCCGGGCGGCGCGGCGGCCGGTGCGCTGGATCGAGGACCGGCTGGAATCCTTCGTCGCCACGGTCCACGCCCGAGAGCAACGCATCGACCTCACGCTCGCTTCGCGCAAAGACGGCACGATGACAGCTGTCGTCGCCGACATCGTCGGCGACCTGGGCTCGATGCACCACACGGTGAGCATGGGTCCCGTCTGGCTCACCGCAGTGATGATGACCAACGTCTACCTCATCGAGAACGCACGGGTGCGCGCCCGGGCGGTGGTCACCAACAAGACGCCGCTCGGGTCCTACCGCGGCTGGGGACAGCCCCAAGCCAACTTCGCCGTAGAGCGGCTGGTCGACCGGCTGGCGCTCGCGCTCGAGATGGACCCGACGGAGGTGCGACGGAAGAACTTCATTCCCCCGGACCGTTTTCCCTACAAGGGCATCCATCACACCTTCGACAGCGGCCGCTACGAGGCCTGCCTCGACCTGGCGCTCGAGAGGTTCGGCTACGAGGCCTGGCGCAAGCGCCAAGCCGAGATGCGCGCCGAAGGGCGCGCGGTGGGGCTCGGCATGTCGTTCCACGTCGAGAACACGGCGCTCGGACCTTCGCGCATGCTCAACCAGGGCCTGTGCACCCAGGGCGGCTACGACATCGCCCGCATCCGCATCGAGCCCAACGGCGACGCCACAGTTTACACCGGCCTGTGTGAGATGGGGCAGGGCTTCACCAACGGCCTCGCCCAAGTCTGTGCCGACGAGTTCGGCATCGATCCCCCGTCCGTGCACGTGGTGACCGGCGACACTCAGGTATGCCCCTATACGGGCTACGGCACCGGTGCGAGCCGGTCGGCGTCCGTTGGTGGCGCCTCGGTGCGGAAGGCGGCGGCGAAGCTGCGCCGGAAGATCTCGAAGATCGCCGCGATGATGCTCCAGGCGGTGCCGGACGACCTCGAGTTCTCGGACGGGCGCATCGCCGTCAAGGACGCGCCGGACAAGTATGTCACCATGACCGACGTCGCCAAGGCCGCCTATCACTTTGCCGTCGACCTGCCTGAGGACGTCGATCCCGGGCTCGAGGAGACGGCGGCGTTCGATCCGCCGCAGATGGCCTGGCCCTACGGCGTCAACATCGCCGCGGTCGAGGTCGACGCCAAGACAGGCGAAGTGCGGTTCCTCGACTACGCCATGATCCACGACACCGGCACGGTATTGAACCCGATGATCGTCGAGGGGCAGATCCACGGGGGCGTGGCCCAGGGGATCGCCCAGGCTCTATACGAGCAACTCGAATACGACGCGAACGGACAGCTGCTGACGGGCTCGTTCATGGACTTCCTTATCCCCACGGCGATGGAGGTCCCGCCGATACGGGTCGACCACATGACGACGCCGTCGCCGATCATCCCGGGCGGCACCAAGGGTGTCGGCGAAGCCGGGGCCATCGGCTCGACCGCCGCCGTGGTCAACGCCGTCGAGGACGCCCTGAAGCCGTACGATCTCAAGTTCACCGAGCTGCCGGTGACCCCGAACCGGATTCTCGAGGCGCTCCGCGCGCGGGCCGGCGCGGCGCTATGAAGCCTGCGCCTTTCGACTACTACGCACCGGCCACGCTCGACGAGGCGCTCGGCCTGCTCGCCAAGTTCCGCGAGGGCGCCAGCGTCCTGGCCGGGGGCCAGACGCTGGTGCCGCTCCTCAACATGCGCCTCGCGCGCCCCGAGGTGGTCGTCGACCTCAACCGCATCGCCGACCTCACCGGCGTCCGTCCCGACGGCGCGGAGATCCGCATCGGCGCCATGACCAGGCACATGACGCTCGAGCTGGACCCGCTGGTGCGCGAGAAGTTGCCGCTCATGGCCGAGGCCGCGCGCCACATCGCCCACATGCAAATCCGCACCCGCGGCACCATCGGCGGCAGCCTGGCCACCGCCGCCCCCGCTGCCGAGTGGCCGGCCGTGGTGGCGGCGCTCGAGGCGCGCCTCGTTGTCCACGGCGCGAAAGGGAAAACGCGGACGCTGTCGCCCGAAGACTTCTTCGCCGGGCCGATGATGACCACTCTCGGCGCCGACGAGATCTTGGTCGAGATCCGGGTGCCGGTTCCCGAGCCCGGCACCGGCTGGGCCTTCGTCGAGTTCACTCGGCGGCACGGCGACTTCGCCCTCGCCGGTGCCGCGGCGCTCGCCTCGCTCGATGGCGGCGGCAAGGTCGCGACGGCGCGGCTCGCGCTCTGTGGCATGGCGCAACCGGGCCAGCGACTTCGCGAGGTCGAGGCAGCGCTTGTCGGCACCGAGGCCAGCGCGGCAGACCTCGACCGCATCGAGTCCCAAGTCCGCTACGACGTCGACGCGCCCAGCGACGTGCAGCTCAGCAGCGAGTCCCGGCGCCAGGTCGCGGGCGCCATAGCGCGGCGCTGCCTGGAGACGGCGCTGGCACGGGCCGGTGGCGCTGCGGGCGCCTGACGGGAGAGGGCGCGATGGCTTCGACTCGGCGGATCCGGCTGGTCGTCAACGGCAAGCCCGTCGAGCATGAGGTCGAGGCGCGGATGCTGCTCTCGGACTTCTTGCGCGAGGAGCTGGAGCTCACCGGGACCCACGTCGGCTGCGAGCACGGAGTGTGCGGCGCTTGCACCGTGCTGGTCGACGATCTGCCCGCACGTTCGTGCCTGATGCTGGCGGCGCAGACCGACGGCATGCGGGTCGAGACCGTGGAAAGCCTCTCGCGCGACGGAAGCCTGCACCCGCTGCAGCAGGCGTTTTGGGACAATCACGGGCTGCAGTGCGGGTTCTGCACGCCGGGGATCCTGATGACGCTGGCCTACTTCTTGCGGACGGGCGCAGCGCTCGACAGCGAACGGGAGATCCGCTTGGTGCTGTCCGGCAACCTGTGCCGCTGCACCGGCTACCAGAACATCGTCGCGGCGGCCCGCCAGGCGGCGCGGCAGTTGCGCGCGACCGGCGACGACGCGCCGGGCAAGGGCGACGGCCGCTGATCCGGGGGCTTGCCTCCGCCCCGCGCGGCACCGCCCACGTGTCCCTGCCGCAAATTTAATCCAGAGCCAGGTAGGGGGCAGGTGTCTGCAGGATGGTCCCCGTTGTACTCAGGGGCTGGCGTAGACACACCGATTCTGCGCTACGAGGTGATGTTTCACCAGACGAAGCTCCGCTGGCGTTTTCGGTCGTCCCCACCGTGGCCGTGATCGCCGTCGCCAATAGGCGCGGAACCCGCCCGATGCCATCGCACGATCGTCCGGATCAGCCGATCGCACGCTGTACGTTGCTGGAGTTGCACTGATTTTTTCCAAATTCCTGCTCAATTGGAGCAGGGAATTGTTGAACGCAGGGATCATTCCGCATAGAGCGGGAAATTGTCGCGGACAGAGGCTTCATGGGCGCACGCGAACATCGGTTGCCGTCGGTTTCGCCCGCGGCCTTGCTTCGGCGCGGAGCAGCCCTCGTGCGCGCTCGGTCAGAAGGTCGAGAAATGCGCCGAGACGGGCGAGTTCGCTCTCCGACATTCCGGATACGAGCGCGCGGTTGCGCTCGACCGCGGCCCGGTTCAGCGCGGCATAGATCGCGCGCCCCTGCGCAGCGAGCGCGAGCGCGGCTTCGCGGTTGTCGCGCGCATTCGTTGCGCGTGAGACGAGGTGGTCCCTATCGGAAACTCATCCGCGGATAGGTGCAGGTGGCAGGTGCCAGCAGGGTTGTCCCCGCTGTACATTGAAGCCGGCGTAGACCGACCGATTCCGCGCGCTAGGCTCCGAGGTGATGCTTCACCTTGTCAGCCTGTTTCTTGGAGTAATTGCGGCTCGGTTCAAGTCGCGCGCTCGGCTCGAAGCTGAGATACTGATTCTTCGTCATCAGTTGGGCATACTTCGTAGGCAGATCCCAAAGCGTATTGCTCTGGGCGACCTGGATCGATGCCTCTTCGTCTGGATCTATCGGCTGTTCCCCGGTGTCGTTAGCGGCATCACCCTGATTCGGCCTGAGACGATCGTGCGGTGGCATCGTGCCGGCTTTCGGGCCTATTGGCGCTGGCGATCAAGAGTTCGATGGGGGCGGCCAAAGACACCCGTAGAGCTACGACGACTCATCCGCGAGATGAGCGTCGACAATCCGCTTTGGGGCGCGCCAAGGATTCACGGCGAACTATTGAAGCTCGGCTTCGACGTGGGCCAGACCACCGTGGCCAAGTACATGGCCAAGCGACGCCGGCCGCCATCGCAAAGCTGGAAGACGTTTCTCCGCAATCATGCCGAGGGTATGGCTGCGCTCGATCTGTTCGTGGTGCCCACCGTCGATTTGCGAATGCTCTTTGCCTTGGTCGTGGTCACTATTGATCGAAGGCTGATGGTCACAATCAACGTCACGACGCACCCCACTGCCGAATGGATCGCTCGCCAGATCACTGAGACATTTCCCTGGGATCGGGCGCCGCTATACCTGATCCGCGATCGCGACGGTGCTTATGGTCAGACATTCAAGCGGCGCCTCTACACGATGGGGATCCGGGACCGACCAACTGCACCCCGATCACCATGGCAGAATGGCTACGCCGAGCGGCTCATCGGCTCGATCCGTCGCGAGTGCCTCGACCACATCATTGCGTTTGGGGAGGTGCACCTACGACGAGTTCTCAAGAAGTATGCAGAATACTACAACGTGACCCGCACGCACCTATCACTGGCCAAGGACAGCCCGGTCTCGCGGCCGGTCCAGCGCCTTGGGCGCGTCACCAAGCGGCCTCTACTCGGCGGGCTCCACCATCAGTACCTCCGTGGATGAGTTTTCGTTAGGGACAGCCCTCTATCACCTTCTACAGAACCGTCTCTACCTCGGGCAGATCGCGCACAAGGGACAGGTCCATGCGGGCGAGCATCCGGCCATCTTCACCGAAGAGCTATGGCAGCGGGTCCAGCTTTGCCTCGGCACCAAGGTCGTGGACCGACCGGCGAGACGCCGCCCGTCCAGCGGGTTCCTGCTCACCGGCCTGCTTTTCGATGATCGTGGCAACCGCATGAGCCCGAGCCATGCCAAGAAGAAGAACGGCCAGCGCTATCGATACTACGTGAGCCAAGCCATCCTTCAGCATCGCCCTGACGAGGCGGGATCCCTGAAGCGCATCTCGGCTCAAACGATCGAAGATCTGGTGACCGATCGTGTCGGGCGCATCGTTCGGCCGACCGAAGCGGGTCAATCGTTCAACACGGAGCCGCTCACGATTGCACACGAACAGGTCTCACAGCACGTTCATCGCATCATGATCGGCAAGGAGATGGTGACCTTGTCGCTCGTCAAGGGGCGACTTGATCCGGCGTCGCTGCGCATCCGTCTCGATCAATCGGACTTGCTCAGCGAAGACCACGCCGGGCTTCAGATCAGGATTCCGATTCGGCTCAAGGCCTGGGGCGGCGAGAAGATCATCGAGGGACCCAATGGTGGCTCGCCGACGGCTCAGGCACACGTCGACGCGTCTCTCACGACCGCACTCACGCGCGCGTTCTCCTGGCGCGAGCAGTTTGCCGGCGGCTCGGCGCGTTCGCTGGAAGAGATCGCGGCGCGCGAGCGCTGGACCGAGGCATATGTTCGGCAGGTCATCGAGCTGGCCTTCCTCGCGCCGGATATCATCGAGCGGATCCTGGCCGGCACGCAGCCCCGACATATGACCGTCGATCGGCTCGTGCGGATGAAATTGCCGCTGTACTGGCGCGATCAGCGCCGGCAGCTGGGTATCGCCCGGTAGTCAATCTACCACGAAACCGAAGCGTGAAATCGGGCTGCGGAGACGATAGGGCGTTTCCCGCCCCAGATGCACGCTAAGCTCCCGAATAGGGGCGTCTCTCACTACGGTTTGAGCGCGAAAATGCCCCGAAACAGCGGAGAATTGTCGGACGCGAGGTCGGCCGCGGTTCGCGATGCCGACTGGCTGGCGGATGGGGTGGGATTCGAACCCACGATACGCTTTTGGCGTATACACGCTCTCCAGGCGTGCGCCTTAGACCGCTCGGCCACCCATCCATCGGAAGCCCAGAAAGGGCGCGGCCCGCCGCTTGTCGCAAGGCGGCGGGCCGGCGGCGCGCTTCATATAACAATGGCGGGGCGATGCGCCAACCCCCGCAGCCATGCTAGGGAAAGCCGCTCCGTTCCCGCCAATCACCCTCTCCCAGCCATGCGCGTCATCCGCTTCGTCCTCGTGCTGTTGGGCGTCATCGCCTTCCTCATCGCCGGCGCGGCGCTCGCGGCCGAGATCGCGAGCTTCGTCGCCGAGGGCAAGCTCTTGGCGAAGCCGCTCGGCCAGATTTGGCGCGAACTCCACAAAGGCAGCCTGCTGCTGCTCCAGCCTGCCGTGGAACGCTATGTGCACCCTTGGCTCTGGCAGTCGGTGCTTTTCCCGCTGCTGCTGAAGCCGCCGCTGGTCGCCGCCGGCGCGTTCGCGGCGCTCGGCCTCGTGCTCGCGCTCGCCGCCCGGATGCTCCGCCGGCGGTAATGCGGCCCTTAACCGAACGGCAAGCTTGCCGCTTGGCGCGCGGTTAACCGCTCGGATTAAGGTTTCCGTCGCGGCGCCGGGGCTAGCCTGTCGGCGGCTGGCCGCGTGCCCGTCCCCGCGCGCACGATTGCGCCGGCCTCTGTCGCAGGAGCGACGCAATGGTGCTGTTGCGCTCGTTGGGAGCGCTGTTGTTCGTCATCGGCGTCGCGATGCTGACGCTCGACGCCGCTCGCTCGCTGAAGATGGGGGCATTCGAGGTTACTTCGCTCGAGCGCTTCTGGATCAACCTCGGCCTCGAGTCGCTGTTCCACATGCGCTTCCATTTCTCCAACTGGTTCGGCCCGATGGCCGAAAAGATTCTCGAGCTGCCGGCGGCGTTCGTCGCGTTCGGCCTCGGCATGGCGATGCTGATCGCCTTCGACGGCGCCCAGCGCGAGAAGGTGCGCAAGCCGCTGCTGTTCTGAAAAAGCGGTCGGCGCCCGCGCGCGAGGCGCAGCGTGGCCGAGGGCGGGACGATGGCCGGGGGCCCCTCCCCCCAAAACACCTACATTCACCTACATTCACCTACTTCGCACCTACTGGAGTGCACCCCTCTGGTGAGACACAAGAATCATGGACAGGTTGCGATGGACGGACCGAGCGGCGGAGGTGGATCCGTCGCTGGCCGCATCCGTTGTGCCTCGAACTCCACCGGC
>Ga0187892_10000406_pt1 | contig 113212 bp, 96 predicted proteins | sample MA1701073metaG_FD_139345 | JGI IMG/M metagenome (GOLD analysis project Ga0187892, IMG submission 139345) | Bio-ooze microbial communities from a basaltic lava cave in the Kipuka Kanohina Cave System on the Island of Hawaii, USA - MA170107-3 metaG ... | reverse complement strand
TGGGTTGCCAGCGAACCCAGCGCCTGGCCGGCCCCGAGTTCCGCGTTTCTTGCCGCCATCTCGAGCCATGCCCTGCGCACGCCCGCAGGCCTGACCGCGATCTGTACCTTGTGGCCTGCGCGCTCGGCGAGCAGATCCTCGAGGGGCCGTGTCTCCAGCTCCGCCCCGACCACGATCTGGGCCGGCACTTCGTGCTGAGAATAATGCTGCAGCACGAACGCCTCCAGCACCTGCTCGGGGCTGCAGCCCTCCGCATTGCGCGGGTAGAAGTTCTTGTCGCCGAGATGCCGCCCGCCGCGGATCATCGCCAGGTTGACGCAAACGATGCCGCCGGCGCGGCCGCACGCCACGACGTCGGTGTCTTCGCCGCCCCCGCTCACGAACTGTTTTTCACGCACCTTGCGCAGTGCCGCGATCTGGTCGCGATATGCGGCTGCTTCCTCGTAGCGCATTTGCTCCGAGGCGGCGTTCATCCGTGTGGCCAGCCGCTCGAAGACCTCATCCTCCTTTCCCGCCAGAAACAGGTCGGCGGCGGCAACGTCCTCGGCGTAGGCGCCTTCGCTGACCAGATTCACGCATGGCGCGGTGCAGCGCCGGATCTGGTGCAGCAGGCACGGCCGTGACCGGTTGCTGAACACGGAGTCCTCGCACGTGCGGATGCGGAAGGCTTTTTGCAGGAGCTGGATGCTCTCCCGCACCGCGCCCGCGTTGGGAAACGGTCCATAGTAGCGGTGCCGCTTGTCGAGGCTGCCGCGGTGGAATCCCAGGCGCGGGAAACGATGCCCGCTCAGCATCAGATACGGGTACGATTTATCGTCACGAAACAGTATGTTATAGCGTGGCGCCAGCGTCTTGATCAGGTTGCTCTCGAGCAGCAGCGCCTCGGCTTCGGAACGGGTGACGGTCGTGTCCACGGCCGCGACCTGCTCGAGCATCAGCAGGATGCGCGGCGAGCCCCCGCCGCCGCCCTTCTGGAAATACGAGGCGACGCGCTTCTTCAGGTCGAGCGCCTTGCCGACGTAGAGCACCTCGCCGGCACCGCTCACCATGCGGTAGACGCCGGGCAAGTGCGGCAGGCTGGCGATGGCGGCGGCGGCGTCGAACACGGCGGGACCTGATAAAATTACGCGCTTTTTTCGAAGAGTATGGCGAAATGGCGAAAGTTCTGGCAACCGAGATCCGCGCCGGCAACCTGATCGAATGGGACAAGCGCGTCTGGCGCGTGCTGAAGTCCTATCACGTCCACGTCGGCGGCCGCGGCGGCGCCTTCATGCAGGTCGAGATGAAGGACATCGAGTCCGGCACCAAGAGGAACGAGCGCATCCGCACCGAGGACAAGATCGAGCGCGCCTATGTCGAGCCGCGCTCCATGCAGTACCTCTACAACGACGGAGCCAGCTACATCTTCATGGACCAGGAGACCTTCGAGCAGCTCGCGCTCCCTCAGGAGCTGCTCGAGGGACAGTCCGGCTATCTCGTTCCCAACATCGGCGTGCAGGTCAATTTTCACAATGACCGCCCGATCGGCGTGCAGCTGCCTCCGACGGTGACGCTTACCGTGACGGAAACCGAGCCCAATCTCAAGGGCGCCACCGCCACCGGTTCCTTCAAGCCTGCCAAGACCGACACCGGCATCACCGTGATGGTGCCGCAGTTCGTCATGGAAGGCGGCCGCATCAACGTCAACACCGATACCGGCGAGTACATCGACCGCGCCTGACGAGTCTCCGGCCAGATGGTCGCCTGACCATCCGCCGCTGACCATTTGCCCTCTCCGCTCAATCCCTCATCCCCGCCCTTCTCCCAAGCGGAGAAGGGGGGCTCGACCCTTCCTCTCTCCACTTGGGAGAGAGGGAAGGAGTGAGGGGATGGAGGGGCAAGGGGTGAGGGGGCGCAGCAGTCAGGCGAGAGGCAACTCGCCCTCCCGCTTGCCGATGCCTGCGACCGCCTGCAACGCGCGGGCGTAGCGAGTATCTTCGCGCAGCCTCGCCATGCCTCCCGGAGGCAGCCTGCCGTGCATGCGGGCAAGCCGGGCGAGGCTCACCGCCGGCATCGCATAGCCGAGGTTGTCAAGCAGCTCGTCCACCGCGGGCGGGTTGTTGCATAACAGAACCATGTCGCAGCCCGCGCCGAGCGCCGCCCGGGCGCGCTCCGTTGCGCCGCCCGCGAGACGCGCCCCTTCCATGCTCAGATCATCGCTGAAGATCACGCCGTCGAATCCGAGCCTGCCGCGCAGCACCTGCTTCAGCCACACCGACGAGTATCCCGCGGGCCGGTCGTCCACTGTCGGATAGATCACGTGGGCGGGCATGATGCCGCCGAGCCCCGCCTCGATCAGGCGCCGGAACGGCACCAGGTCCGTGGCCTCGATCGCGTCGTAGGTCCGCTCGTCGACCGGCACCTCGTGGTGCGAATCGGCGGCGACGTGCCCGTGCCCCGGGAAATGCTTGCCGACCCCGTTCATGCCTGCCTGCCGGAACCCCTGGAGCACCGCACGCGCAAGCTCCCCGACCACCCGCGGGTCCGAATGGAATGCCCGGTCGCCGATCACGCTGCTTGCGCCGCGATCGACATCCAGCACCGGCGCGAGGCTCAAGTCCACCCCGTGGGCGAGCAGCTCGGCCGCGAGCACGAAGCCCACCTCCTGGGCCAGCTGCCGCGCCTGCTGCTGACCATGGTCCCAGGCCCAGCCCAGCTCGCGCATGGCGGGCAGCGCCGCGAAGCCGTCCCGGAACCGCTGCACCCGCCCGCCTTCGTGATCGACGGCGATGACGAGCGGCGGGTTGCGCAGGGCGTGGATCTCCTCGGTCAGCCTGGCGAGCTGCCCCGCGCCGGCGTAATTGCGGGCGAACAGGATCACCCCGCCCGCGAGGGGGTGGATGAGCCGCCTGCGGTCCGCGTCGGTGAGGTCGAACCCATCGACATCGAGCATCACGGGGCCGAGCGGAATGCTGCGCGCCGTCATTCCGCCTCCAGCACCACGCAGGCACAGGCAAGGCTCGTCTCGTCGCTGATCGTCAGATGATGCCTGACGATGCCGCGGCTCAAAACCAGCTTTTCGAGATTCGGGTGAAACGCGAACCCGGGCTTGCCCGAGCGTTCCTGGACCACGCTGATGCACTGCAGCGTCACCGGGTAGCGGAAGCCGGTTCCCATCGCCTTGGAAAAGGCTTCCTTCGCTGCGAAGCGGTTGGCGAGGAACAGCACCGGTCTGGCGGACCGGAGATAGCCCGGCCACTCGAGCGGAGTCAGCACGCGCCGGGCGAAGCGCTCTCCGTACTTCTCCCGCAATCGCGCAATGCGCTGCGGCTCCACGAGATCGATGCCGATGCCGCGGATCATCGCGTGGAATCGAGCAGCGCCTTCATCTCGCGCACGGCCCGCCCCAGGCCCACGAACACGGCTCTGGCGACGATGGCGTGGCCGATGTTGAGCTCGCCGATCTGGGCAATCGCGGCGATCGGCCCGACGTTGTCGTAGTTGAGCCCGTGCCCGGCATTCACGCGCAGGCCTCTGCCCGCCGCATATTCCGCGGCGGCGCGGATTCTCTCGAGCTCCCGCCGCCGCCTTCCCGGACTATTGGCCCCGGCATAGCCCCCGGTATGGAGCTCGATCACGGGCGCGCCCGCTCGCACCGCGGCGTCGATCTGGCGGCGCTCGGCATCGATGAAGAGCGACACGCGGATGCCAGCCGCAGCCAGCTCCCGGCACGCCCGCCCCACACGCCTCAATGCGCCCGCCGCATCGAGTCCGCCCTCGGTGGTGAGCTCGGCGCGCCGCTCCGGTACCAGGCAGACATCCTGCGGCCGCACGCGCCGCGCGAATGCAATCATCTCCGGGGTTACCGCCGCTTCCAGATTCATCCGCGTCCGCAGGGCCTTGCGCAAGGCGACGACGTCGCGGTCCTGGATGTGCCTGCGGTCCTCGCGCAGGTGCAGCGTGATGTAATCCGCCCCCGCATCCTCGGCGGCACGCGCCGCATCGAGCGGGCTCGGATACTCCGTGCCCCGCGCCTGCCGCAAGGTCGCGACGTGGTCGATGTTGACGCCGAGCAGGATCATAGATCTTGCAGGTCGCGCAGCAGCTGCCGGGTATGCAGGACCTGGTTGCCGAGGCAGTGGTTGATCAGCGTCCGCATCAGGAGCTTGCTCTGTTGCTGCGTCGCCGCGCTGGTGAATACGCCGGACTGCATGTCGAGCAGCGTCTGGCCCGACAATTCTACCCCGTCCGGCGGGGCGCCGGACGCGCCGACGGGGCCGCGCTCGACGACGTAGACGTAGCGCTCTTCGCGTGCCACCGGCTCGCCGCGCTCGACGTCGCGATCGAGTATAACTGCGTAGCCGAGCTCGCGCAGCAGCGACATCTCGAACCGCCGCAGCACCGCCGGCCGCTCGCCGTCGTCCGCGAGCGCCGCGAGTGTTTCCTCGTAGACCTGAAACAGCCGCTCGTGCGGATCGTCGCGCGGAAGGAGCTTCAGCAGCAGCTCGTTGAGATAGAACCCGCAGATCAGCGCCTCCCCCTTGAGCGGGCAGTAGGCGCCGCGCCACTCGGCCCGCGTCAGCGTGCGCAGCTCGGTGCGGCCGGTCCACGACAGGAGCAGCGGCTGGAACGAGAGGAGGACTCCGCGCAGCGCCGACTTCGGCCGCCGTGCCCCGCGCGCAACCAGCGCCACCCGTCCATGGTCGCACGTGTAGGCTTCCACGATCAGGCTCGACTCGCGGTAGGCGCGGGTATGCAGGACGAACGCGGGCTGTGCGTCCTGCCTGGATGCTTGCCCTACCCCTCCGCCCTCATCCCTCATCCCTCATCCCTCATCCCTCAATCATCGAATCCCATGCGCCTGAGCGCGGCGGCACTTCCCGTCCACCCGCGGCTCACCTTGACCCAGACTTCCAGGAACACCTTGCCGCCGAACAGCCGCTCCATGTCCCGGCGCGCCTGCGAGGCGATCGTTTTCAGCTGCTTGCCGGCCTTGCCGATCACGATGGCTTTCTGGCTTTCCTTGTCGACCACGATCGAGGCGTGGATGGTGCGCAGACCCGCCTCCTCCCGGAAGCGATCGATCTCGACGGTCGAGGCGTACGGCAGCTCCTCGCCGAGGAGCCGGAACAGCTTCTCCCGCAGCAGCTCCGCCGCCAGGAAGCGCTCGTTGACGGTGGTGATGTCATCCTCGTCGTGCGCCGGCGGTCCTTCTGGCAGCAGCGCTACGATCGCGTCGAGGAGTTCGTTGAGCTGCCAGCCCTTCGCCGCCGAGATCGGGATGATCGCTTCGAACTTGCGCAGCCCGGCAAGCCGCGCGATGAACGGAAGCAGGCGCTTCCGGTCCCTGATGCTGTCCGTCTTGTTGATTGCGAGAATCACCGGCGGGCTCCCGGCCAGCAGCCCGGCTACGGCCGCGTCGCCCTCGCCATATTGGAGGGCTTCCACCAGCCAGACGACGGCGTCGACATCCCGCAGCCCGGTCGCCACGTTGCGGTTCATGGCGCTGTTGAGAAGCGACCGATGCTCCGTCTGATAGCCCGGCGTGTCGACGAACACGATCTGCGCGTCGGGCCGCGTGACGATCCCGGTTACGCGCTGGCGCGTCGTCTGCGGGCGGCGGGAGGTGATGCTCAGCTTGCAGCCGACCAGTCGGTTCAGCAATGTCGACTTGCCGACGTTGGGCCGTCCCACCAGCGCCACGCGGCCGGTACGGTGCACCGCTGCGGCTTCAGGCGCGGTTTGCAAGCTCATAGGCCTGCCGCGCCGCCTCCTGCTCGGCGCTGCGCCGGCTCGCGCCCTCCCCCAGCGAGCGGATCCCGAGCTCGGGGATGACGCACTCGACCTGGAATTGCTGCTCGTGCGCCTCGCCTCGTGTCGCCACCACCGCGTACTGCGGCAGCGCGAGCTTCCGCCCCTGCAGGAATTCCTGCAGCAGCGTCTTGGGGTCTTTCCCCGAAACTGCGGGGTCGATGGCGTCGATGGCCCCGCCCAGCAGGACGCGCACCACAGCGCGCGCCGCGCTGAAGCCGCCGTCGAGAAATGCCGCGCCGACCACCGCTTCCACCGCGTCAGCGAGTATCGAGGGACGTCGCGCCCCCCCGCTCCTCAGCTCGCCTTCGCCCAGCCGCAGCCGCGCGCCGAAGGCGAAGCGCTGTGCGCAGGCGGCAAGCGACTGCTGGTTGACCAGGTGGGCGCGCAGCCGCGACAGCTCGCCCTCGGGAAGGTCGGGAAATTTGCGATACAGCTCGAGCGCCACCACGCAGTTGAGCACGCTGTCGCCGAGATATTCCAGGCGCTCGTTGTGAGCGGGGCCGTAGCTGCGATGGGTCAGCGCCCTGCGCAGCAGTTCCGGGTCGGAGAAGCGGTGACCGATGGCGAGGTCGAGCTCTCCCGGTTCCATCAGGTGGCCAGTGGCGCCATACCCACCCTATTTGCTCGACGTCGGGTAGTAATCCATGCAGGCCCGGATGTTGAACACGATCGGCACGCACACCGTGTACTCGAAGCTCAGCACTACGTTGTCGCCGGCCTTGGTGATGATGATGTCCCGCGCCTTCACCGAGCTGATGTTTTCGATCGCCGAGCGCCGGTCGAACAGGTCCTCCACGACGCGGCGCACGCCGGAGCGCCCTTCCGGATCGTTGGCGACGGCCTTCAGCTGCGACTGGATCGTCAGGTACTCGATGTAGGGCGGGCCGATCTTGAAGAGCAGCAGCGCGGCGAATACCGCCACCACCGACCACATCAGGAAGCCTGACAAGGTGATGCCTTTCTGTCTACCCATGATCCGTCCTTTTGGAGTCCCTAGTTGATGAGCTGTCCGATGCGCTTGAAGTCGTCGAAATTCCACCAGATCAGGAACGCCTTGCCGACGATGTGCGACTCGGGCACGAATCCCCAATAGCGGCTGTCACTGCTGCTGTCCCGGTTGTCCCCCATCAGGAAATAGTGGCCCGGGGGCACCGTGCAGCTGAAGCCCGCCTCATTGTAGGCGCAATTTTCGCGGAAGGGAAAGAGCCGCACTCCCGACAGGTGCACTCCGGGGATCTCCGCCTGCAGCAGCACCGCGTGCTGGTGCTCTCCCAGCGTCTCGGTCAGGCGCTGCGCAGCGATGAAATTATTGCCGGACTCGATGTAGTGATACTCGCCGTCGGTCTTGATGCGGATCTCCTCGCCGTTGATCGACAGCCGCTTGTTGCGGTACGAAATGCGATCGCCCGGCAGGCCCACCACGCGCTTGATGTAATCGAGCGCCGGGTTCTCCGGGTAGCGGAATACCATGACTTCGCCCCGCCGCGGCGAATTGACGTCGGCGACCTTCACGTTGACGATCGGCAGCCGGATCCCGTAGGTGAACTTGTTGACCAGGATGAAATCGCCCACCAGCAGCGTCGGCAGCATCGATCCCGAGGGAATCTTGAAGGGCTCCACCAGGAACGAGCGCAGCAGGAACACCACGAGGATCACCGGGAAGAAGCTCTTCGGATATTCCACCCACCACGGCTCGGCGCGGTCCGCGGGGCGCCGCTGGCGCAGCCAGTAGCGGTCGAGCGCCCACACCGCCCCGGTCGCGATCAGGAGCAGGAAGAGGATGAGGGCGAAATTCATTCCGCCCCCTCGCCGCGCCCGTCACTCGTCACGCCTCACCCGTCACTTCTCCACCTGCAGGATGGCCCGAAACGCCTCCTGAGGAATTTCGACGCTGCCCACCTGCTTCATGCGCTTCTTGCCCGCCTTCTGCTTCTCGAGCAGCTTTTTCTTGCGTGTGATGTCGCCGCCGTAGCATTTGGCAAGCACGTTCTTGCGCATCGCCTTCACCGTCTCGCGTGCGATGATATGAGACCCGATCGCGGCCTGCACCGCCACGTCGAACATCTGGCGCGGAATGAGCTCCCGCATTTTCACTGCGAGCTCCCGGCCGCGGTGCTGGGCGTTCTCGCGGTGAACGATGAGCGAGAGCGCATCCACCCGCTCGCCGTTGATCAGGATATCGAGCCGCACCAGGTCGCCGACGCGATACTCCAGAAACTCGTAATCGAGCGAGGCGTAGCCGCGCGAGGCCGACTTCAAGCGGTCGAAGAAGTCCATCACGACCTCGTTCAACGGCAGCTCGTAGGTCAGCATCACCTGCCGCCCCACGTACTGCATGTTGCGCTGCGCGCCACGTTTCTCGTTGCAGAGCGTAAGGACCGGCCCGACGAAATCATGGGGCGTCAGAATCGAGGCCTTGATGACGGGCTCGCGGATCTCGGCCATGGCGCCGGGTTCCGGGAGGCGCGAAGGGTTCTCGATCTCCAGCACGGCGCCGTCGCGCCGGAGCACCTGGTAGACGACCGTGGGCGCGGTGATGACGAGATTCATGCCGTACTCGCGCTCCAGCCGTTCCTGCACGATGTCGAGATGGAGCAGCCCGAGGAAGCCGCAGCGGAAGCCGAAGCCGAGCGCCTGCGAGGATTCCGGCTCGTAGCGCAGCGAAGCGTCGTTCAGGTGCAGCTTCTCCAGGGCGTCGCGCAGCGCCTCGTATTCCCCCGGATCGACCGGATACAGCCCCGCGAACACCTGGGGCTTGATCTCCTTGAAGCCGGGCAGCGGCTCGCGCGCGGACCGCTGGGCGAGCGTCACCGTGTCGCCGACGCGCGCGGCCTTCAGCTCCTTGATGCCTGCGGTGACGAAGCCGACCTCGCCGGCGGCAAGGACGTCTTTCTCCTTCGCTTTCGGCGTGAATACGCCCACCTGCTCGCACAGGTAGGTCGCCCCGGTGGACATCAGCAGGATGCGGTCCTTGGGCTTCAGTGCTCCGTCCACGACGCGCACCAGCATGACCACGCCCACGTAGTTGTCGAACCACGAATCGATAATGAGCGCCTTGAGCGGGCCTGCCGGATCGCCGGAAGGAGGGCGGATGCGGCTGATCACCGCCTCCAGAATCTCGGGCACGCCTTCGCCGGTCTTGGCGCTCACCCGCAGCGCGTCGTGCGCGGGAATGCCGATGATGTCTTCGATCTCGCCGATCACCCGCTCCGGCTCGGCCTGAGGTAAATCCATCTTGTTGAGCACCGGGATCACGTCCACACCCTGCTCGGTGGCGGTGTAGCAGTTGGCGACGGTCTGGGCCTCCACGCCTTGCGAGGCGTCCACGACGAGGAGCGCCCCCTCGCACGCCGCCAGCGAGCGCGAGACCTCGTAGGAGAAGTCGACGTGCCCGGGCGTGTCGATCAGGTTGAGGAGGTACTGGTTGCCGTCGCGCGCGCGATATTCGAGCGCTGCGGTCTGCGCCTTGATGGTGATGCCGCGCTCGCGTTCGAGATCCATCGAATCGAGCACCTGCTCCTCCATCTCGCGCTCCGCCAGTCCCCCGCAGAGCTGGATGAAGCGGTCGGCGAGCGTCGACTTGCCGTGGTCGATATGGGCGATGATCGAGAAATTGCGGATACGCTGCATCGAAAAGGGCACCGGTCAGTGCCCCCAAAGCCGCGTATTTTATCCAAAATCAGAACTGGAGCCTATCTCAATGATAGGCTCCCTTAACCAGCATCCACCCGCATCGGAATGTAGAGGGAATTGGCCCCGCGGCGCACCAGCAGCGCGACGATGCTGCCCTTGTCGAACTGGCCCAGCATCTGGTTGAACTGTTCGACCGACTTCACGTCCTGGTTGTTGATGGCGAGGATCACGTCGCCGCGGCGCACGCCGGCGCGCTGGCCCGCGCCCTGCACGTTCTCGACGAGCACGCCGCCCGAAACCTTGAGCTCCTTGCGCTGGGCGTCGGTCAGGTCGGACAGCGCCAGCCCGAACTGGCTCGGCACCGCAGCAGGCGGTTTGCCGCCCCGGCGCGCCTGGCGTGCGGCACGGTCGTCCTGCATTTCGGCCACCACGATCTGCAGGTCACGCGCATTCTTGTTTCGCCAGATCTGCATCGTCGCCTTGGCGCCCGGGCGCGTCGCGCCGACGATCCGCGGCAGGTCCTCCGAGGACGCCACCGGCTTGCCGTCGAAGCGCAGGATGACGTCGCCGGGCTCGACACCCGCCTTGTCGGCCGGCCCGCCCTTCTCGACCGAGTTGACCAGCGCGCCTTGCGGCCGCGCGAGCCCGAAGCCGTCGGCAAGCTCCTTGGTGAGCGGCTGGATCACGACGCCGATTCGTCCCCGCGTCACCTTGCCGGTCGTGCGCAGCTGCTGGGCGATGTCGTTGGCAACGTCGATCGGTATCGCAAACGACAGGCCCATGAAGCCGCCGCTCTTGCTGTATATCTGCGAGTTGATGCCGACCACTTCCCCGCGCAGGTTGAACAGCGGCCCGCCCGAATTCCCGGGATTGACGGCCACATCGGTCTGTATGAAAGGAACGTAGTTTTCCTGCGGCAGCGAGCGGCCCTTGGCGCTGACGATGCCGGCCGTCACCGTGTTCTCGAAGCCGAAGGGCGAGCCGATCGCCAGCACCCATTCCCCGACCCGGAGTTTGTTCGGTTCGCCGAAACGGACCGCGGGGAGCCCGCTCGCCTCGATCTTGATGAGCGCGACATCCGTGCGGCGATCGGCGCCGATGACCTTGGCCTTGAACTCGCGCTTGTCGGTCAGCTTCACGTTGATCTCGTCGGCGGTCTCGACCACGTGGGCATTGGTCAGGATGTAGCCGTCCTGGCTGATGATGAAGCCCGACCCGAGCGACTGCGACTGGAACTCGCGCGGCCCGGGCTGGGGAACGAAGCGCCGGAAGAACTCGTAGAATGGATCGTCCTCCTGCGGGCTCGGAGCCTGCGGCAGCAGCGGATTGCGCACCGACTGCGAGGTGCTGATGTTCACCACCGCCGGCCCCTGTTTCTCAACCAGCTCGGCGAAATCGGGCAGCTGCGCCGCGGCTGCAACTGGCGCCGCGATCAAGAGCAGCACGAGTACTAGGCGTTTGAGCATGTTCGATCTCGAGAGTCTTGGAGCGATTCGTGAAATGGCGGCGCGCGGAAACCGCCGCGCCACACTATCTGGGGCGCCCGCTCCTCAATTCAAGCGAATTGGCGACCTGCATTACCGTCGCGGCGGGAGTTTCCCCGAGCACTGTGACCAGATGATCCGCAACCGGGCGGACGTAGATGCTGACCGCCCCCTGGTGGGACAGGCTGTTAACCGGCCTCGCCTTGGGCAGCGGCTCGATGAAAATCGAGATCGCGGCGAGCCCGTCGGAATACACGATGTGGGACACCATCGCGGCGCGTCCGGCGATTGAGCGCTTCAGTTCCGTCAGCTTCCTGAATCCGGCCGGCTGCTGCGTCAGCGTCCATCCGGTCTCGGCGGGCACATCGCTCAGCACCAGCGACGATTGATCGACCTTCCACGTCCGGCTTTTCGCGGCGTAGCGCGATCGCACCTGCTCGCGGCTGAAGGGGCCGCCGATCCTCACCTCGGTAAAGGCGAACGATTCGAGCGGCTGGTTCTTCTCACTGAAGGTGCGCGCGCGCAACGGCAGCCCGGAGGCCGATTCGGCGCAGAACTGGTGGCCGTAGCGCAGCCGGTCCCGCGGCTCGAGCACGATCACCTGGCACTCGAGTCCCGCCACGCGATCCCGGCCGGCGACGATCACCGTGTAATTATCGGAGACGCCGCTCATCTGTTCCGGCAGGAGGGCCGGGAAGCGGCGCGCGCTGCGCTTCTCGACGATCACGGTCTTCGTGTCGGGAAGGTAGCAGCTGACCTGGTCGTTGGTGCGGATCACCTCGCGCACCGGCCCGTCGAGCGTCTCCAGCTTCTCGAACTCGCCGCCCGCAGGATTGACGAAATGGACGATGCGGGAGGTTTCGATGCGGTCGGCATGCTGGTAGACGAAGATGCCGCTGTAATTGAGGCGGCGTGACGCGCTTGCCATCTTGGTGAGCCAGTCGATCCCGTCCGGCTCCGCGGCCGGAACCGGGGTCGCGAATGCCATCAGGATGATGAGGCGCGCGGCCTTCATACCAGGAGCGCTGCCGCGTGCCGGGAGCCGCCGCCGGCCGCCTCCTTTCCTGCGGCAAGCCCGACCATGCACGGCCAATCGCGCCAACACCGGGACAGCACTAGCGATCCTTGATGTTTCGGGAGCTCGATACACCGCGGATATAGGGGGCGAGGCCCTGGATCTCGGTGCTCGGGGAGAATTCCTGGTGAGCGATCAGATACTCGTTCATCGTGCCGTCGTTGGGAACGCTCGCAAGCTGCGGCTCGACGGGGACTGCTGCGGGTGCGGGAGTGACCTGTGACTGGGCGATTTCGGGTTGCGGGACGAGGGGATTGTCGAAGAAAGCCAGCCATCCGACCACCGCGACGGCGGACAGGGAGGCCGCGGCCGAAAGCGCGTAGGTCGCGAAGCGCCTGATCGCCGGGGGCCGTGGCGCCAGCACGGTCGGCTCACCCGCAAGCCGGCTCGCCAGGCGGCGCTCGAAACCGTTCGACAACGCGCGCTCGCCCCGCAGCACATCTCCGATCAGGTGAAAGGTATCCCAGCACTGACGCAGCTCCTGGTCTTGCCTGACGCGGTCCGCTACTACGCGCGTCTCGTGCGCCGGCAGCTCGCCGTCCATCCATTCCGAGATCTTGTTCATCTCACCATCTCCTGTCCCCCCGGGTGCCGAGCAGCGGCCTCAATCTCGCGGCGATCGCCTCGCGGGCCCGAAATATGCGCGACCGGACCGTGCCGATCGGGCAGTTCATGATATTGGCGATATCCTCGTAGCTCAGTCCTTCGATTTCCCGCAGCGTGATCGCGGTCCTTAATTCCTCAGGCAACCCGGCGAGGGTTTGGTTCACGGTTTCCGCCACCTGCCGGCTCATCAGCTCGTTCTCCGGCGTGTTGAGATCGCGCAGCTGCTCGCCCTCCTCGAAGCCTTCCGCCTCCTCGGTGTCGATGTCGGTCGTGGTCGGCGCCCGCCGCCCCATCGCCACCAGGTAGTTCTTGGCGGTATTGATCCCGATCCGGTACAGCCACGTATAGAACGCGCTGTCACCGCGAAAACTCGGCAGCGCCCGGTAGGCCTTGATGAAGGCCTCCTGCGTCACGTCCTCGACCTCGGTCGAGTCGCGGATGAAGCGTGACAGCAGCCGGGCAAGCTTGCGCTGGTACTTGCTCACCAGCAGCTCGAATGCATGCTTGTCGCCGCGCTGCGCGCGCTCGACCAACTGCTGATCGAGTTCGCGATCGCTCATCAAACCCGTCCCTGGCCTTCTTGTTATGCGAGTCGAGCGGCAGGCTCGCCATTCAGAACGGCAAGTATACCCGCCCGGACCGTGTCCGGATGCCGCGAAGCCGATCGATAATCCACTGACAGGGCGGCCAAAAATTAGTTCAGTGGGAACCATTCCCACTTGGCCCCGCACGCGCCGCGCGCCCTGCCGCCTCCCCCCTCCCCGCCGCCCGGACGGGGGCTCAGGAGCGGTGGTCGCCGGGGCCGCGGGGAGCGTCCATCCAGAAAAACCATCGCTCCAGGAAGTCGAAGAGCCACTGGACGGCGAGCGCCATCACCGCGGCCGGCACGGCTCCTGCCAGGAGCATCGCATGATCGTTGACCGCGAGCCCGGCCACGATGCGCTCGCCATAGCCCCCGGCACCGATGAAAGCCGCGATAGTGGCGGTTCCCACATTGATGACCGCCGCGATCTTGATTCCTGCGAGTATCGTCCGCGCCGCGAGCGGGAGCTCGATCAGCCGCAGGCGCAGCCCGTCGGTCAGCCCGAGGGCGACCGCGGACTGCCGCAACGATCGCGGCACCCCGGCGAGCCCCGACTCCGTGTTGCGCACGATCGGCAGCAGCGAATAGAGAAACAGGGCGACGATTGCGGGCAGCGTTCCGATCCGGTCGAGCGCGGCGATCAGGAAAGCGAGCAGCGCAAGGGCCGGTATGGTCTGCAGCACCCCTGCCGTGCCCAGTATCCAGTGGCGCGCCATCGGCACCCGGTCCGCGCAGACACCGAGCGGCACGCCGATCGCCACCCCCAGCGCGAGAGACGCGGCGACCAGCCCCAGGTGCTCGAGCGTGAGGCGCCATAGATCGGAACCGGTCAAGGCCGCCAGAAATGACCGCTGCCCGCCCGTCGCCAGCGGCGCGCCCCCACGTGACGTCTCGAGAAATGCGTGCGCGGCCGCCGTGAACGAGGCCCCCTTCAGCTCGACCGCGGCATTCAGCTCGATCATCCTTTCCACACTGATGCGGCCCGCCAGCTGCCGCAGCGCCTCCCACGAGCGCGGAAATTGCTCCGCGAAATCGCGCCGGTAGAGGATCAACGCATCGTAGGCCGGGAAGAACCGCAGATCGTCGTCCAGCACCTGCAACCCGTAGCGCGGGATCTTGGCGTCGGTCGTGTAGGCATCGACGACGTCGACCTGACCGGCCGCTAGCGCTTCGTACGCGAGCCCGTGATCGAGTCCTCGCACATCCGTGACCTCGAACCGGTACGCCGCGCGCAGAGCCGGCCAGCCGTCGCGGCGGTTGAGGAATTCCTGGGACAGCGCGAGCTTGAGGCCGGCGTGCCGCGTCAGGTCGGAAAGGCGCCTGATTTCCAGCTCCCGGGCGCGCGGCGCGCGCATGGCGAGTGCATAAGAATTGCTGAAGCCGAATGGCGCCGCAGCCGCCAATCCGTGCGGCGCCAGCAGGCGATTGAGTTCCACCAGGTCCGGCACGCGCTGCAGTCCGAGCAGCTCCAGGGCGATGGTGCCGGTGTACTCGGGGTAGGCGTGTATCGCCCCGCTCTTCAGCGCCGAATAAAGGATCGCGGTATTGCCGAGCCCCTGGTGGTGTTGCGCGCGCGCCTCCCCCGCGGCCTCGACGGTGCGCGTCATGATCTCGCCCAGGATGTAGGACTCGGTGAAGCGCTTCGAGCCGATGTGGATGACCGGCTGGGTGAAGCCCAGCGCGGGTGCCAGCAGGAGCGCGAGCACGCGCAGCGTGAATTGTGTCATCGAATCGCAGTATGGCTGAACCCCGGCGGCGCTGGCAAAATAGATCGTCCATCCGCCATTGGCCACGAACCATGCCACCACGCGACTACCCCCTCGAGCCGTTCTGGATGCCGTTCACCGCCAACCGCCAGTTCAAGGCAGCTCCGCGCATACTGGTGGCGGCCCGGGACATGCATTACGTGGCTGAAGACGGCCGGCGGATACTCGACGGGACGGCCGGGCTGTGGTGCGTGAACGCCGGACACTGCCGCCCGAAGATCGTGGAGGCGATCCGCCGCCAGGCGGAGACGCTCGACTATTCGCCCCTCTTCCAGATGGGGCATCCGGGGGAGTTCCGCGCGGCGGCGCTGATTGCGCAATTGGCTCCCGCGGGGCTTGACCACGTCTTTTTCGCGAATTCGGGCTCCGAGGCGGTCGACACCGCGCTGAAAATCGCGCTCGCCTACCAGCGCGCGCGCGGGGAAGGACACCGCAACGTGCTGATCGGCCGCGAGCGGGGATACCACGGGGTGGGCTTCGGGGGCATTTCGGTCGGCGGCGTTCCCGCCACCCGCAAAGCTTTCGGAAGCATGCTCGCCCGGGTCGATCACCTGCCTCATACCCACAACCTCGAGCGCAATGCCTTCAGCCGCGGGCAGCCGGCCTGGGGCTCGCATCTTGCCGACGATCTCGAGACGCGCCTCATCCCCTTGCACGATGCTTCCAACATCGCGGCGGTGATCGTGGAGCCCGTTGCAGGCTCCACCGGCGTGCTGGTCCCCCCGAGAGGCTACCTCGAGAAGCTGCGCGCGATCTGTGACAAGCATGGGCTGCTTCTCGTCTTCGACGAGGTGATCACGGGTTTCGGCCGCACCGGCCAGGCGTTTGCCGCGCAGACCTTCGGCGTGACGCCCGACATGATCACTTTCGCCAAAGGCGTAACCAGCGGCACGGTTCCGCTTGCCGGGGTGGTGGTGCGCCGCGAGATCTACGAGACGGTGGTGAACGGCGCGCCGCCCGATACGGTCGAGTTCTCCCACGGCTACACCTACTCGGGCCATCCCCTCGCCACCGCTGCCGCCGAGGCGACGCTTGCGCTCTACCACGAGGAAAGGCTCTTCGAGCGCGGGCGCGAGCTCGCGCCGCGCTTCGAGCAGGCGCTGCACAGCCTGAAAGGGGCGGGGCCGGTGATCGACATCCGCAATTTCGGCCTGATGGCCGGGATCGAGCTGGAACCCTTGGCGGGAAAGCCAGGCGCGCGCGCCTACCAGGCCTTCCTCAAATGCTTCGCGCGGGGGGTGATGACCCGGGTGACCGGAGACATCATCGCGCTCTCCCCGCCCCTCATCATCAGCCCGGAGCAGATCGACGAAATCGCGGGAACGCTCGGCGCCGTCCTGCGGGAGCTCGCCTAGTCCCCGTCACACGCGCGGCATGTCGCGCGCGCCGAGCCCGGTGAGGCAGTGGTCGATCCACTCGGCCGCAAGCTTTTCCTGAACGGAGTTCTGGCGCAGCCGCGCATCGAGCGCCGTCCAGTCCACGCTGTCGATCGGCTGGTCCTGGTTGAAGCACGAAAAGACATAGCTCACCTTGCCGCTCTTCCGGTCCACGTGCGGCTGCAGGCACTGGGCGCAGATTTCCTTCATCATGCATTGCATCGGCGAATTGATCGAGGCCAATCCCTTGTGGCCCGGCTTGAGATAGGGCTTGAGGAGACCGTGCCGGGCGCGCGCCACCGCCCCCATCATGCGGTCCGAGCCGATGGCCATGATGCGATCGGCCGCATTGAACGGGATCGGCTGCTCGCCCAGGCCGCCGCTGGCATACGCGTGCATCGCCTGCACGATGTTGCCGACGAAGCTGCGGTCCTGCGGGCGATCGGGCGTGAAGCCCGGCTCCTCGTCACAGCACCACACCACGGCATCAGCGGCCGCCTCGATCTCCCCGATCTTGTAGCGGTCCATCATGTGCTTGTAACCGGCAAAATAGAGCACCCGGTTCCCGGCGCGCCGCATTGCCTGCCCGATCGAGAACAACACCGCGTTGCCGAGCCCTCCCCCCGCGAGTATCACGGTTTCGCCTTGCGGAATCTCGGTGGGCGTGCCGGTCGGTCCCATCACCACCACCGGGTCGCCCGGCTCGAGCAGCACGCACAGGTCCGAGGAGCCGCCCATCTCGAGCGTGATCAGAGAGACCAGGCCGCGCGCCGTGTCCACCCAGGCGCCCGTAAGCGCGATGCCCTCCATCAGGAGGCGCGTTCCGTTGGATTGGCGCGCGAGCATCTCGAAATTCTGCAGGCGGTAGAACTGGCCGGGCCGGAAACGCCGCGCCGCAGCCGGCGCCTTCACCACGACCTCGACGATCAGCGGCGTCAGCCGTACCACCTCGTGCACGGTCGCCCGCAGCTCCTGGTTCAGCCGGCCGAAGAACTGCGCATCGCTCAACGCCGAGGCCGGCGCAACGCGCTCGAGCACACGGCTCACCGCCGGATAGCCCTGCTTGGCGCTGCCCAGCGCCTTCACCACATTGCCGAAGTACGAAGGGTGCACGTCCCCGAAGTAGCTCACGAAGCGACCGTCGTCGCGGCGCGCGAGCAGCACCCGCGGCTGCGACGGCTTGGAGATGGCCTGCTCCGCCGCAACCGGCGCGCCGCTTTCGTCGCAGGCCTGGAAATACTCGCCGTCGAGCCGGTAGTGTTCCGGGTCCTCGCGCGCGATCACGGTGTTCGGATGGGTGCCGGCTGCGATCAGGAGGGTCCGGGCCGGCAGCTCGATTCTCGATACTTCCGTCCATCCGCCGTCGTCGCTCTGCCGCCGCACCGAAACCCTGAGCGCGCGGGCGTGCCCGCGTTCATCGACCTCCACCGCCAGCGGAACGAGGCCTTCCGCGAACCGGATCCCCTCCTCGAGCGCCTTGTGCACTTCCTCGTGATTGAGCGTGTAGGACGGGCTGTCTATCAGCCGCTTGCGATAGGCGATCATGACGCCGCCCCACTTCTGCAGCAGCTCGAGGATGCGCGGCTCGCGGTTTTCCGACGCAGCGCGCGCCCGTTCCTCGCGCAGCGCGCGCGCATGGGCCATCCATTCGTCGGCGATGCCCGCCTCTTCCTCGTCCCACGCGATGCGCGCGGCGGCTTCGCCATGCTCGCGCGCGAGCTGCTCGTAGCGCGTGAGGAACTTCTCCACCTGCAGGGGATAGTACGCGAGGGCCTCGGTGGCGGTGTCGATGGCGGTCAGGCCTCCGCCGATCACCACGACCGGCAGCCGCAGCTGCATGTTGGCAAGAGAATCCGTCTTTGCCGCACCGGTCAGCTGCAGCCCCATCAGGAAATCCGACGCCGCCCGCACGCCGCGCGCGAGCCCGTGCGGCAGGTCGAGCACCGTCGGGCGCCCGGCGCCGAGGGCGAGCGCGATGTGGTCGAAGCCCATGGCAAACGCCTCGTCTGCGGTCAACGTGCCGCCGAAGCGAACGCCGCCGAAGAGGGCAAACTCCCGCCGACGCTCGAGCAGGAGCCGCAGCATCCTGAGGAAGTTCTTGTCCCAGCGCACCGTGATGCCGTACTCGGCGACGCCGCCGAAGCCCGCCATGACGCGCTGGTCGAGCGCTTCGTAGAGCTGGCGCACCTCGCGCACCGGCTGAAACGGCACCGGCGCCCCGTATTCATCCACGCCCGAAAGGCCGGCCGGCAGCGGCTCGATCTTCAGCCCGTCGATGCCGACGACCGTGTGCCCGTCGTTCATAAGGTGATGCGCAAGCGCGATCCCCGCCGGCCCCATCCCGGCGATCAGCACGCGCTTGCCGCTCGCGGGCCGTGGATACGGCGCCCGCACGTTGAGCGGGTTCCAGCGCGTGAGCAACGAATAGATCTCGAAGCCCCACGGCAGCTCGAGCACGTCCTTCAGCGTGCGCGTCTCGGCCTGCGGAATGTCCACCGGGTCCTGCTTCTGGTAGATGCACGATTTCATGCAGTCGTTGCAGATGCGGTGCCCGGTCGCCGCGACCATGGGGTTGTCCACGACGATGATCGCGAGCGCGCCAATGGCGTAGCCCTCCGCCTTCGCCTGGTGGAATTCCGAGATCTTCTCCTCGAGCGGGCACCCGGCAAGGGCGACGCCAAACGGGCTTTTCTTGAAGGAAGCCGCGCCGCGCCCGGTCGCGCCCTTCTGCAGCAGGCCCTTCGAGCACGAATCCTTGCCCTGCTCGTGGCACCAGATGCAGTAATTCGCCTCGTCGAGCGCGCGCACGAGATCCGCGCCGGGATCGGTCAGCTTGAAGCCGTCGCGCCGCCGGAGGCTGTGCGGTGCGAGCCGGTGGGTGCGGTAGCCGGCGGATTCGTCGCTGACGGCGGGCACGAGCCGCTGCGGATCGAGCTTGGACGGCGCTTTGAACAGCACGCCCGACCCGCGCCGCGCCCTGCCCGCTTCCGTATGCGTGGCCCACGCTGCGTAGCGCAGCGCGCGCTCGAGGTGCGCCGCGTGCGCCGCCTCGTTCTTTTGCCACTCCGCGACGTGACGCGCGTAGGCGAGCTCGGTGAACGGCTCGCCGAACGCCGCTTCGAGCTCGCGCTCGAGCGCCGGGCCGTCGAAAGTCGCCGCTTCCGCCCCCGCGTAACGGTGCGTCGCCCTGCGCTGCACGAACTGGCGCTTGACCTGGTAGAGCGGCGCGAGCACGTGATGCTTCGCCGCAAGTGCCTGGAGCTCGGGCTCGATGCCGAACAGGCGCGCGACGAACCGCTCAAGGTGCGGGGCGAGCGCGAGCAGGAGCACCGATTCCTCCTTCGGCGCGAGTCCCGGGGGATTGCCGCGCGCGCCCAGGAGCCGGTCGTGGAGGGCGGCGTCGCCCTCCCTCAACCCCGCGAGAAAGCGCCGGTCGAGCTTCACGAGCCCCTCGCGTGTGTAGAGCTCGTCAAAGGTGCAATCAAAACCGGCGGCCGGGATGGAGCGTGAGCCCAAGTGCGCGACAACCCTGTAAAAAACTGAAAATTATAGCAACCGCCGCGGGCGCTGCCTCATAACCCGCCGTTCTGTGCATATGCGGCCGCGCCACACTGCGGCGCCTGCCAGCGCCACCCGGCACGGGCGCGCGCGGCCGTATGCGATAATGCAAGCCCGAATCCGGCGAGCGGCGGCACCCGTGCTTGAAGTGCGCATGACGCAATCCACACGCCTCCTTCTGTGGGCGATGCTGGCCGTGCTGGCCGCGGTCGTTGCCTATCTGGGATTCCGGGGTTATTTCAGCCCCGAGTTACTGTTCAACTTCTCCAACGCCTTTTCGTGCTGAGCGGCGAGCTGCCGCTCATGCCGCCGCTGGCGCGACGCTGCGTTCGGCGGCCGTAACGGTATTGGCGATGACCATGGCGATCGTCATCGGCCCCACGCCGCCCGGCACCGGTGTGATGCAGCCGGCGACCGCGCGCACCGAGGCGAAATCGACGTCGCCCGCGAGCTTGCCGCCGGGCAGACGGTTGATGCCGACGTCGATCACCGCGGCGCCCGGCTTCACCATGTCGCCGGTCACGAGCCCGGCGCGGCCGGCCGCCACCACCAGGATATCGGCGCGGCGCGTGTCCGCCGCAAGGTCGCGGGTGCGGCTGTGGCAGATCGTCACGGTCGCGCCGCGCGCCATTAGCATCAGCGCCATCGGCTTGCCGACGATCGCGCTGCGCCCCACCACGACCGCCTGCCGCGCGTCGATCTCGACCCCGGCGCGCTCGAGAAGCGCGATCACCCCCCGCGGCGTGCACGGCTCGAACAACGGCTGTCCCGCCAGGAGGGCGCCCAAGTTGTGCCAGCTCAGGCCGTCGACGTCCTTTGCGGGCGCGACCGACTGCGCGACCAGCGATGCGTCGAGCGGACGCGGCAGCGGGAGCTGCACCAGTATCCCGTGGACTGCGGAATCCGCGTTGAGCTTCTCGAGCGTCGCGAGCAGCGTTCGCGGCGGGGAACCCGCGGGCAGCTCGAGCACCTCGGAATGGACCCCGGCCTTTTCGCAGGCCCGCATCTTGTTCCGCAGGTAGATACGGGAGGCGGGGTTGTCGCCGACCAGCACTGCGGTGAGCGCCGGCCGGACGTTGACCCGGCCGAGGGCCGCGACCCGCGCTTTCAGCCCGAGGTAGACCTCGCGCGCCGCGGCGACCCCGTCGATGACCCTGGCCGGGCCGGTTGCCCCGCGGGAAGCCATCTCAACGCGCGGCAGGTTCGCCGGGCGCCGCCGCGGGCGATGCTTCCAGCACCTGAAAGAAGATTTCGTCCTGCCGGACCATGCCGAGCTCGCTGCGCGCCCGCTCCTCGATCGCGTCGAGCCCGACCTTGAGGTCGCGCACCTCGGCTTCGAGCCCTGCATTGCGCGCCTGCAGCCGCCGGTTCGCCTCGTGCTGCGCACGGATCTGCTGGTCCACCTCCCACACCCGGAACCAGCTCCCCTTCCCGAGCCACAACGGATACTGGATCAGCACGATCAGTGCGGCAAGCACGAGCGTCAGCGCTCTCATCACGTGATGGCCGGCGGGAGACGGGGCTCACTCATCACCGCAGCTGGTAGAACGCTCCGCGGCCGGGATAGCTCGCCGCCTCCCCCAGGTCTTCTTCGATGCGCAGCAGCTGGTTGTACTTGGCAAGCCGGTCCGAGCGCGAGAGCGACCCGGTCTTGATCTGCAGGGCGTTCGAGGCGACGGCGATGTCGGCAATGGTGGTGTCCTCGGTTTCGCCGGAGCGGTGCGACACCACGGACGTATAGCCCGCGCGCTTCGCCATTTCGATAGCCGCGAAGGTCTCGGTCAGCGTGCCGATCTGGTTGACCTTGATAAGAATCGAATTGGCGACGCCCTTCTCGATGCCCTGCTTGAGGAAGCGGGTGTTGGTCACGAACAGATCGTCCCCCACCAGCTGCACCTTCTTGCCGAGACGCCGGGTGAGCAGCTTCCAGCCGTCCCAGTCGTCCTCCGCCATGCCGTCCTCGATGCTGATGATCGGGTACTTCTCGACCCAGTCCGACAGATAGTCCACGAACTGCGTCGAGCTCATGGTGAGCCCCTCCGCGGCGAGGGTGTACTCGCCGTCCTCGAAGAACCCCGAAGCCGCGCAATCGAGCGCGAGCGCGACCTGGTCGGCCGGCTGGTAGCCCGCGGCCTCGATCGCGTCGAGGATGGCCTTCACCGCCTGCTCGTGCCTGGGCAGCCGCGGCGCGAAGCCGCCCTCATCGCCCACGGCGGTCGACAGCCCCCGGTCGGTGAGGAGCTTCTTCAGCGCCTGGAACACCTCCGCGCCGCAGCGCAGCGCCTCGCGAAACGAAGTGAATCCCACCGGGACGATCATGAATTCCTGCATGTCGAGGCTGTTGTCCGCGTGGGCGCCGCCGTTGATCACGTTCATCATCGGGACCGGCATCGCCATGGCCCCGGCCCCGCCCAGGTAGCGGTGCAGCGGCAGCCCCGACTCCTCGGCCGCCGCCTTGGCCACCGCCAGCGAGACCGCGAGCACGGCGTTTGCCCCGAGCCGCGACTTGTTCTCGGTGCCGTCGAGCTCGCGCAGGGTCTTGTCGACGAAGCTCTGCTCGGTCGCGTCCACCCCGATCACCGCCTCGCAGATCTCGGTGTTGATGTTTTCGACGGCCTTGAGGACGCCCTTGCCGCCGTAGCGGCCGGCGTCGCCGTCGCGCAACTCCATCGCCTCGCGGCTGCCGGTCGAGGCCCCGGCGGGCACCGCCGCGCGCCCCAGCACGCCCGATTCGAGCAAAACGTCCGCCTCCACGGTGGGCTGGCCGCGTGAATCGAGTATCTCCCTTGCAATGACGTCGACGATCGCGCTCATTGTTGTTCCTGTCGTGATCTGCGTTGGTAATCCGGTGTCGAAACGGCGCTAGAGCATGTCTTCGGCGAACCCGCGGCTCTTCACCATGCCATCGAGCGCCTGCAACGTGCCGAGCAGCGGCCTCATGAGCTTCAGCGGCCACGCGTTGGGACCGTCGGAGAGCGCCTTCTCCGGGTCGGGATGGGTTTCCATGAACAGCCCCGCGATCCCGCTCGCCACCGCCGCGCGCGCGAGTACCGGCACGTGCTCGCGCTCCCCGCCGCTCGCGGTGCCCTGCCCGCCCGGGAGCTGAACCGAATGCGTGGCGTCGAACACGACGGGGCAGCCGGTTTCGCGCATGATCGCAAGCGAGCGCATGTCGGAGACCAAGTTGTTGTAGCCGAAGGAAGCCCCGCGCTCGCACACCAGGATGTTGTCGCGCCCGCTCGCCGCCTTTGCCTTCTCCACGACGTTGCGCATGTCGCCGGGCGCGAGAAACTGGCCTTTCTTGATATTGACCGGCTTGCCCGCGGCTGCGACCGCGCAGATGAAATCGGTCTGCCGGCACAGGAAAGCCGGCGTCTGCAGCACGTCCACCACCCCCGCCACCACGTCGATGTCCTCGCTCTCGTGCACGTCGGTCAGGACCGGAACTCCGACCTTTTTCCTCACCTCGCCTAGAATCTCGAGCCCCTTGTCCATTCCCAGGCCGCGAAAGGACTTGAGCGAGGTCCGGTTGGCCTTGTCGTACGACGACTTGTAGATGAAATGCACGCCCAGGCTCTCGCAGATTTCTTTGAGTTCTCCCGCCGTGTCGAGGGCGAGGTCGCGGGACTCGACGACGCAGGGGCCCGCTATCAGGAACAACGGCTGATCTAGTCCCGCCTTGAAACCACAGAGGTTCATCGAGCTCATCTCGCCACGCCCGCGGGCCCTGCACCGCTGCCCGCCCCCGGCGCTCCGCGCCCGCCGAGTCCGCGGCGCCCGCCTCTCAGGAACAACGGCTGGTCGAGGCCGGCCTTGAAGCCGCACAGCTCGATAGTGCCGCGGGAGAGCCGCACGCCGCGCTGCGGCGCCGCCGGCTGCGATGGTCGCGGGCGGGTGCTCACCGTGGCGGTCCTAGAGCCCCTAACACGATGAAACGCGCGATGCGCTGTCACGATTTTGGCTCAGGGCGCGAAGCGAGCCGCAGCCAATATGTCGATATTAGCAAGGCGAGCGACAAAGCCATGGGCCAAAACTCGTGCCAGCCCCTGAGATGCCATTGAACATTTCAATGCCTGCGCTGGGGTTGCGGCCAAAATCGGCGCTGACTTTGTCGGCCGGCTTGGCCATATACGACATATGCCCTGCGCCGTCCTTCGCGTCATCACCAATTTTGGCTCGCAACGCACGCGTGTTTCATCGTGTTAGGGGCTCTTAGGCGATGCTCTTGAGCCGACCCGGGTCCCCCGCCTTCCCGATCGCCTTGTCGGGACGCGCGGTGCTCAGTGCCGCCTGCACGAAGGACTTGAACAAGGGGTGGCCGTCACGGGGGGTCGAAGTGAACTCCGGATGGAACTGGCAGCCCACGAACCAGGGGTGGCCGGCGAGCTCGATCATCTCGCACAGCTTGTCCTTGGCCGAGGTCCCGCTCACTTTCAGCCCCGCCGCCTTCAGCCGCGGCAGGTAGTGATTGTTGATCTCGTAGCGATGCCGGTGCCGCTCCATGATGCGGTCCCGGCCGTAGATCCGGCGTACGGCGGAATCCGCCTCGAGCACGCATTCCTGGCCGCCGAGCCGCATCGTGCCGCCGAGGTTCGATTGAGCGTCGCGGCGCTCAATGCGTCCGTCGCGATCCTGCCACTCCGTGATGAGCGCGATCACGGGATGCGGGGTGTCGGGCGCGAATTCGGTGCTGTGCGCGCCCGCGAGCCCCGCGACGTTGCGGGCATATTCGATGACCGCGAGCTGCATGCCAAGGCAGATGCCGAGGTACGGCACCGCGTTCTCGCGCGCGTAGCGGATGGCCTTGATCTTGCCCTCCACCCCGCGCTTGCCGAAGCCACCCGGCACCAGGATCGCGTCCATGTTCTGCAGAAAGGCGGTGCCGTTCTTCTCGATGGCCTCGGAATCCACGTAATGGATCTTGACGCGGGCGCCGGTATGGATGCCGGCGTGGATCAGCGCCTCGGTCAGCGACTTGTAGGATTCCGTGAGATCGACGTACTTGCCCACCAGCGCGATGTTGACGGAGCGCTGCGGGTGCTCCAGCGCGTGGACCAGCCGCTCCCAGCTCGACAGGTTGGCAGGCGGCGGGCTCAGGCCGAGCTTGCGGCACACGATGTCGTCGAGCTTCTGGGCGTGCAGCATGGCGGGAATCTTGTAGATGCTGTCCACGTCCGTCGCCGAGATCACCGCCTCCACCGGCACGTTGGTGAAAAGCGCGATCTTCCTGCGCTCGTCCTCCGGCAGCGGACGGTCGGCACGGCCGAGCAGCACGTCGGGCTGGATCCCGATCTCGCGCAGCTCCTTCACCGAGTGCTGGGTGGGCTTGGTCTTGATCTCGCCGGCCGCCGCGACGTAGGGCACCAGCGTCAGGTGCACGAAGCAGCAGTTCTCGCGCCCGAGCTCGATCCCCATCTGGCGGATCGCCTCCAGGAACGGGAGCGACTCGATGTCGCCCACCGTGCCGCCGATCTCGACGACCGTCACCTGCGCTTCGCCTGCGCCGCGCCGGATGAACTGCTTGATCTCGTCCGTGATGTGCGGGATCACCTGGACGGTGCCGCCGAGGTAGTCTCCCCGGCGCTCCTTCCGGATCACGCTCTCGTAGATCTGGCCGGTGGTGAAGTTGTTGCGCTTCGACATCTTGGCGTGCAGGAAGCGCTCGTAGTGGCCGAGATCGAGGTCGGTCTCGGCCCCGTCCTCGGTGACGAAGACTTCCCCGTGCTGGAACGGGCTCATCGTCCCCGGATCCACGTTGAGATACGGGTCGAGCTTCACCATCGAGATCTGGAGGCCGCGCGACTCGAGTATCGCGGCAAGCGAGGCGGCGGCGATGCCTTTGCCCAGAGAGGATACGACCCCACCCGTGACAAAGATGTACTTGTTGCTCATCGCATAGGCCGGCGGTTTGCGTATTTTAGCGAAAATCCGCGCGCCGTCCAATGATTTGAACGCTCAACGCTTCGACGCGGCCTCCTTCGCGAGATAGAGCCAGGTCTCCACGACCGTATCGGGGTTGAGCGAGAGGCTCTCGATGCCCTCCTCCACCAGCCACTTCGCGAGATCCGGGTGGTCGGACGGTCCCTGCCCGCAGATGCCGACGTACTTGCCCGCGCGCCGGCACGCCGAGATCGCGAGATGCAGCATCTGCCTCACCGCCGGATCGCGCTCGTCGAAGCTAGCCGCGATGATTCCCGAGTCGCGGTCGAGGCCGAGCGTCAACTGGGTCATGTCGTTGGAGCCGATCGAAAACCCGTCGAAATGCTCGAGGAACTGGTCGGCCAGGATTGCATTCGACGGCAGCTCGCACATCATGATGACGCGCACGCCGTTCTCCCCCCGCTTCAGGCCGTTGGCGGCGAGGAGCTCCAGGACCTTGCGCGCCTCCGCCACGGTGCGCACGAACGGCACCATGATCTCGATGTTGGTGAGCCCCATGTCGTCGCGGACCTTCCTCAGCGCGCGGCACTCGAGCTCGAAGCAGTCCCGGAACGAGGGATCGACGTAGCGCCCGGCGCCGCGGAACCCGAGCATCGGATTTTCCTCGCGCGGCTCGTAGCGCGCACCGCCCGTGAGCGCGGAGTACTCGTTCGACTTGAAATCGGACAGGCGCACGATGACCGGCTTGGGCCAGAATGCCGCGCCGAGCGTCGCGATCCCCTCCGCGAGCTTTTCCACATAGAACGTCACCGGATCGGGGTAGCCGGCGCTGTGCTCTTCGACGGCGAGCTTGAGATCGGACCCGAGATCCGGATAGGCGAGCACCGCCCGCGGGTGTACGCCGATCATGCGCGCGATGATGAATTCGAGGCGCGCCAGGCCCACGCCCTCGTTGGGCAGGCGCTGGAATTCGAATGCCAGCTCGGGATTGCCGACGTTCATGGTGATCTTCACCGGCGCCTTCGGGATGCCCTTCAGCGAGAGGTCGAGCACCTCGGTCTCGAGGATTCCCCGATACACGAATCCGGTGTCGCCCTCGGCGCACGAGACCGTCACTTCGCGCCCGTCCTTCAGCACCTGTGTCGCGTCGCCGCAGCCCACCACCGCCGGTATGCCGAGCTCGCGCGCGATGATGGCGGCGTGGCAGGTGCGTCCGCCGCGGTTGGTGACGATCGCCGCCGTGCGCTTCATCACCGGTTCCCAGTCGGGGTCGGTCATGTCCGTCACCAGCACGTCGCCGTCGCGCACCCGCGACATCTCCGCGGCGCTGCGGATCACGCGCACCGGGCCGGCTCCGATCCTCTGGCCGATCGCGCGGCCCGTCGCGAGCACTTCGGAGCGGCTCTTCAACCGGTAGCGGCGCAGGGTGTCGACCTTTTCCGCCGCCTTCACGGTCTCGGGGCGCGCCTGCAGGATGTAGAGCTTGCCGTCGAGACCGTCCTTGCCCCACTCGATGTCCATGGGCCGCTGGTAGTGGTCCTCGATCGTCACGGCGTAGCGCGCCAGCTCCTCGACTTCCGCGTCGTTGATCGAGAAGCGGCGCCGCTCGGCTTCCGGCACCTTTACCGTCGTCACCGACTCCCCCGCAGCCCGCGCATCGGCATACACCATCTTGACCGCCTTCGAGCCGAGCCCCCGCCGCAGGATCGCGCGTTTGCTCTCGCGCAGGGCGCGCTTGTAGACGTAGAACTCGTCGGGATTGACCTTGCCCTGCACCACCGTCTCGCCCAGCCCGTAGGACGCGGTGATGAACACGACCTGATCGAAGCCCGACTCGGTGTCGAGCGTGAACATCACGCCGCTCGCTGCCAGGTCGCTCCGCACCATGCGCTGGATGCCGGCCGACAGAGCAACCTCGTCGTGCGTGAAGCCCTTGTGCACGCGGTAGGCGATGGCGCGGTCGTTGTAGAGCGACGCGAAAACCCGCCGCACCGCGACGTAGAGCTCGTCGAGCCCGTGCACGTTGAGGACCGTTTCCTGCTGGCCGGCGAAGGAGGCATCGGGAAGATCCTCGGCGGTTGCCGACGAGCGCACGGCGAAGGTCGCCTCGGCACCGGCGCCATCTGCCAGCTTGCGATAGGCCTTGGCGATGTCCTGCTGCAGCCGCGCGGGAAGGTCCTGCGCCAGAATCCAGCCCCTGATTTCCTCGCCGGCGCGCGCCAGCGCCGAGACGTTCTCGACGTCGAGCCCGCTCAACCGCCCGGCCACGCGCTGGTCGAGCCTGCCCTGCGCCAGAAACTCGCGGTAGGCCTGCGCCGTCGTGGCGAATCCCCCCGGCACCCGCACGCCGGTGCCGCCGAGCTGGCTCATCATCTCGCCGAGCGAGGCGTTCTTGCCGCCGACCTCCTCCACGTCCTTCATGCGCAACGTCGAGAAATCGCGGATCAGGCGGGTCTCGCTCATGGCGGCAGGCGCGGCGCTGAATTGTGAATTGCGGGAAAAAAAGTTATTTTACCGGCAAATCATTCACCGGGCAGCATCGATGGCGAAGCCCCGCACCGCTTTTTTCGTCTCCGACCGCACCGGCATCACCGCCGAGATGCTCGGCCACAGCCTGCTCACCCAGTTTGACAAGGTGCGCTTTAACGAGGTGACGCTGCCGTTCGTCGATACCGTCGAGAAGGCACGCGAGGTCGTGGACCGGATCAACCAGCAGGGCGCCGCCGACGGCGAGCGCCCGATCGTCATCAGCACCCTTGCCCGCACCGAGATCGCGCAGGTGGTCGGCGAGGCCGACGCGCTGTTCCTCGACTGCTTCGAGATTTTCATCTCGCCGCTCGAACGCGAACTGGGCGTGCGGGCCTCACATGCCATCGGGCGCTCGCACAGCGTCGCCGATTTCGTCAACTACCATCATCGCATCGAGTCGGTGAACTATACGCTCGCCCACGACGATGGCGTGTCGAGCCGCGATCTTTCCGAGGCCGACGTCATCCTCATCGGCGTATCGCGCTGCGGAAAGACGCCGACCTGCCTCTATCTGTCGATGCAGTACGGCATCCGCGCGGCCAATTATCCCCTGATACCGGAGGATTTCAGCAGCATGCGCCTGCCGGATTCGCTGCGTCCCCTGCGCGCAAAGCTCTATGGCCTCACGATCAAGCCCGAGCGGCTCGAGGAGATCCGCAACGAGCGCCGGCCCGGCAGCCGCTACGCGACGCTCGCCAACTGCGAGTTCGAGGTGCGCGAAGCGGAAGCGCTGATGCGCCAGGAGGGCATACCCTACCTCGATGCCACCAGCAAGTCGGTCGAGGAGCTCGCCACCACCATCCTGCACCAGGCGAAGCTGGTGCGGCGCATCTACTGACGCAGCTGGCGTACCCGCTCGAACAGGCAGACCGCGGCGGCGGCCGCGACATTGAGCGACTCGGCCCCGCCCGGCATCGGTATCGAGACCACCGCATCCGCGGCTTCGAGCAGCCTCGCGCTCAACCCGGAGCCCTCGTTTCCGAACAGGAACGCGATCCTGCCCTTGAGGTCGACATCGAACACCGTGCGCGCCGCGCGCGCCCGCGTCGCGAGCCGCGTGCCTTGAAAGCGCCGTGCCGCCGCGACGAGATCCGCTTCCTCGTGGATGCTCAGCGCGAAATGCGCGCCCATCCCCGCACGCAGCACGCGCGGCGACCACGCGTGCACCGAGCCCTTCGACAGCAGCACGTGCCCGACGCCCGACGCCGCGCACGAGCGCAGGACCGAGCCGAGGTTCCCGGGGTCCTGTAGATCCTCCAGCATCGCGCACGTCTCCATGTGCCGTGGTAGCGCCCGGGGGCGCGGCGTCTCGATCACGGCGAGAATGCCGGTCGGGGTCGCAACGGAAGAAAGCGACCCGAACAGGGAATCGCCGAGCACGATGACTTCCACGCCTGCCATCGTTTCGAGCAGCCCCCGCACTTCCGGGTTCTCGAGCCCGCTGCGGCTCACCGCGATGCTCCGCGGCGTTCCGCCGCTCGCCCGGTAGGCTCCGGCCAGGTGCACCCCGTCGAGCACCGACAGCCCCGTGCGCGTGCGCTCCTGAGACGACTGCACGAGCTTGCGCAGCGACTTATAGTGCGGGTTGGCGGGAGAGCTGACGTGCTTCATTTTCGGAAACCGGCCCGCGGCGGGAGCGACGGGCAGGTCGCATCGTCCGGCTAACCGCCCCGGTCGAGCAACACGCGCACGGGCGCGAAGCTGCGCCGGTGCGCCGCGCATACCCCGTGCTCCCGCAGCGCCGTCAGATGCGCCGCAGTGGGGTAACCCTTGTGCCGGTCGAAGCCGTACACCGGGTGGGCGCAGTGCAGCGCGAACATGTCCGCGTCGCGCGCCACCTTGGCGAGGATCGATGCGGCGGCGATGCCGGCGACCGTGGCATCCCCACGCACGATCGAGCGCGCGGGGACCGCCAGGGCGGGACAGTGCAATCCGTCCACCAGGACCTCCGCGGGCGCGAACGCGAGCCCTTCCACCGCCCGGCGCATCGCGAGGAGGCTCGCCTGCAGAATGTTGAGCGCGTCGATTTCCTCCACGCTCGCGCTCGCCACGCTCCACGCGAGCGCGCCCGACCTGATCTCCGCCGCCAGCGCCTCGCGCCTGCGCGCGCTCAGCGCCTTGGAATCCGCGAGTCCTGCGACCCGGCGCGCGGGATCGAGGATCACCGCCGCGGCGAACACCGGTCCCGCGAGCGGCCCGCGCCCCGCTTCATCGACGCCGCAGATGAGGGGGCCCCGTTCTTTCATGCCGGCGCGCCGTCGAGCAACGGGAGGACCGCGGCCGCGGCGGCGTTCGCCCCGTCCCGGCGCAGCTCCGCGGCCATCTTCTCGAAACGCACCTCGAGCCGCTCCCGCATCACCGGGTCGAACAGCAGATTGGTGACCGCCTGCGCGAGATTTTCCGGCGTCGCTTCCTCCTGCAGGAACTCCGGCACGACGAATTCCCCGGCGAGAACATTGGGCATCCCGACGTACGGGAGGCGGGCCTGGGTGCGGTGAATGAGGGCGCTTGCCGGGGCCACCTTGTAGGTGATGACCATCGGGCGTTTCAGCAGCGCGGCCTCCAGCGTCGCCGTCCCCGACGTGACCAGCACGACGTCGGCGGCCGCCATGGCTTCGTGCGCGTGCCCGAACATCATGCTCATGTTGAGCTCTCCCTCCGTGCGACGATAGAGCTCGGCTTCGAAAATCTCCCGCGTTTCCCGGCTGACGAACGGGACGAGGAACTGCACGCCCGGGACGGCTTCGGCGATTTTCCCGGCGGTCGCGACGAACAATCCGGCCATGCGCTTCAGCTCGCTGACCCGGCTTCCGGGAAGCAACGTCACGATCTTGGCCGCGGCGGGCAGGCGGAGCTGCTCGCGCATGGCGGCGGCCCCGGGAAACTTCCCGAGAACGTCCGCGAGCGGATGCCCGACGTAGGCCACCGGCACCTGCGCCTGCTCGTAGAGCGCCGTCTCGAACGGAAACAGCACGAGCATCTTCGACACCGCCCGCCTGATCTTCTCGATCCGTCCCGCGCGCCACGCCCAGATCGTAGGACCGACGTAATGCACGGTAGGCACGCCGGCGGATTTCAGCTTCAGCTCGAGACCGAGGTTGAACTCGGGCGCGTCGATGCCGATGAAGAGCTGCGGGCGCTCGCGCAGGAACTGCGCCGCAAGGCGGCGGCGGATGCCGGCGATCTCGGGCAAATGGCGCAGCACCTCCACGATGCCCATGACGGCAAGCTTTTCCATCGGAAACGTCGCCTCGAAGCCGGCGCCCTTCATCCGCGGGCCGCCGATGCCGGTGAACCGCGCGTGGGGGAGTTGCCGGCGCAGAGCCTGGATGAGATGGAAACCCAGTGCGTCGCCGGACGGCTCGCCGGCGACCATGCCTATGGTCAGCGGCTCCATTGTTCCGCTAGCGGACAATGCCGCGCCCGGAAGTGGACAGGAAGTCGAGCGTGACCCGGATCTCCGGGCATTCGGCCGCCTGCCGCACGAGCCGCTGCTTCGCCTGCTCCAGTGTCAGGCCGGAGCGATAGAGGGTCTTGTACGCGCGGTTGAGACGGGTGATGGTATCGGGCGTGAATCCGCGTCGTTTGAGACCTTCGACGTTCAAACCATAGGGTTTCGCCGGATTGCCGGAGACGGTCACGTACGGCGGCACGTCCTGCCGCACCATCGAGCCGCCCCCGGTGATGCTGTGGGTCCCGATGCGGGAGAACTGGTGCACGGCGGTGAAGCCGCCGAGTATGGCAAAGTCGCCGACGTGCACGTGGCCGCCGAGCGTCGCGCCGTTGGCGAATATCGTGTGGCTGCCCACCTGGCAGTCGTGGGCGAGGTGCACGTACGCCATGAACCAGTTGTCGTCGCCCACGCGCGTCACGCCGGCGGCCTGCGGCGTCCCGCAGTTGAAGGTGCAGAATTCGCGGATCGTGTTGTCGTCGCCGATCTCGAGCCACGTGGGTTCTCCCCGGTATTTCTTGTCCTGGGGTATCTCGCCGATGGACGCGAACTGGAAGATGCGGTTGCGCCGCCCGATCCGCGTGTGCCCGGTCACCACGGCGTGGGCGCCGATCGAGCATCCTGCGCCGATCTCGACGTCCGCCCCGACGACGGCGTAGGGGCCGATCTCGACGTCCGGCGCGATCCGCGCGCGCGGATCCACGATGGCGGTGGCGTGAGCCTTCACGGGGGCGCCGGACGCCTCACGAGCGCGACACCGGGGAGGTTCGCCCGCCCGATTCGAGCAAGCGCACCGTGCACATCATCTCTGCCTCCGCCACCACCGCATCCGCAACGAGCGCCTGCGCCGTGAACTTCCAGATGCTGCGGACGTGGCGTTCCAGCGTCACCTCCAGGCGCAGCGTGTCCCCGGGCATCACCGGCTTCTTGAACCGGGCGTTGTCGATCCCGGCGAAATAATAGACCAGGCGCTCGTCGGCTCGATGGCTCTCGCTGTGAAAGGTCAGGATCGCGCACGCCTGCGCCATCGCCTCGATGATCAGCACCCCCGGCATGACCGGGTGATGGGGAAAATGACCCTGGAAGTACGGCTCGTTGATGGTGACGTTCTTCAGTGCCGTCAGGCGCTTGCCCGGTTCGCACGAAACCACCCGGTCGACCAGCAGGAAGGGGTAGCGATGCGGGAGATACTCGAGGATCTTGTTGATGTCCATGCCGCTCACGGCCTGCTCCTTTTGGGCTGCTTCGACTTTTTTTCCAGCTTGCGCACCCGCTGCGCCAGCTCGGCGAGATGGCGGAGCTGCGCCGCGTTGCGCAGCCAGTCGCGGTGCGGCTCGAACGCATAGGCCCCGGTGTAGGTTCCGGGACGGTTGATCGACTTGGTGATCAGCGTGTAGGTGGAAATTTCCACGTTGTCGGCTATCGTGATGTGCCCCGCGATGCCGGAGGCGCCGCCGATGCGGCAATGGCGTCCGATCTTAGCGCTGCCGGCGATGCCGGTGCAGGCGGCAATGGCGGTGTGGGCGCCGATGCGCACGTTATGCGCGACCTGTATCTGGTTGTCGAGCTTCACCCCTTCTTCGATCACGGTGTCGTCGAGAGCGCCGCGGTCGACCGTGGTGTTGGCGCCGATCTCCACGTCGTTGCCGATCACCACGCGCCCGGCCTGCGGCACCTTGACCCAGCGCCCCTCGTCCAGGGCAAGGCCGAAGCCGTCGGCCCCGATTACCACGCCCGAGTGCAGAATGCCGCGCTCGCCGATCACGCACCTGCGGTATACGGTGACATTCGGGTAAAGCCGCGTGCCGGCCCCGATCACGGCGCCCTCCCCGATGAAGCAGCCGGCGCCGATGGCGCAACCCGCCCCGATGTCCGCCGCGCGCTCGACAACGGCGCACGGCCCGATCTCGGCATCGCTGGCGATGCGCGCCGAGCCGTCGACGACCGCGCTCGGGTGCACGCCAGGCCGCACCGCCGGCGGCGGATTGAACAGGGCCGAAACCCGCGCGAAATAGGCGTGCGGGTTTGCGCACACGATGCGAGGCAGCTGCGTCGCGGCGCGGGCCGCCGGACCCACGATCACCGCTCCCGCGCGCGTCGCCTTGAGCTGCGGCAGAAAGCGCGCGTTGGCGAGGAAGGCAAGGCTGTCGGGGGCCGCGTTCTCCAGCGAGGCGACGCCCCGCACCGCGAAGTCGGGATCGCCGGCGATCTCGCCACCGAAGCGCCGGACGAGCTCGCGCAGGCTGAAGGAATTGCGTCCGCCGTCGGTCATGAGCGCAGGACGCTGCCGGCCGCCGATTGAGCCTTCGGTAAATGGGCGATACGCCATTTACCGCATCCCGTTTCCCCTCGCCACTCGGGAGAGGGGGAAGGGGTGAGGGGCCGAGGGGCGTCAGGAATTGTCACGACGACGGTTATTTGCCTTCGGCGAGCGCCTTGAGCACCCGGTCCGTAATGTCGATGCGCGGATCCCGATAGACCGCGTCCTGGACGATGAGATCGAAGCGCTCGGCTTCGGCAATCGCCCTGATCACGCGGTTGGCACGCTCCATCAGCCCCTGTATCTCCTGATTGCGCCGGATCGTGAGATCCTCGCGGAATTCCCGCTGCATGCGCTGGAATTCGACGCTGGAACGCGCCAGCTCCTGCTCCTTGCCCCGGCGATCGCTTTCAGAGAGGGTCACCGCCTCCCTCTCGAGCTGGACCTTGAGCTCCTTGATCCGGGCCTCGCGGCGCTGGAGTTCCTGCTGGCGCGGCGCAAATTCCTTCTCGAGCTGCTTGCTCGCGCGCTCCGCCGGGGCGGACTCGCGGCTGATGCGTTCGACGTCGACAAAGCCGATCTTCAGCTCCGCGGCCCCGGCGGCACTCACGGTGGCAATCGCGAGCAGCATGACCAGAGTACTCGGGTATATGTGCTTCAATGCGCTCTCCTTGCAGTAATATCGCCGCGCCCCGCCCCGCGCTTGCCGTCAGAATGTTCCGCCGAACGTGAACTGGAACGTCTGCAGCCTGTCGCTGGGATCGCTGAGGACCGCCCTGGCGAGGCTGATCTTGAGCGGGCCGAGCGGTGACACCCACAGCAGCGCCATGCCCGTGGAAAGGCGCAGCTCGTCGGTGCTTATCGGCGGTCCGACCAGGCCTGAATCGACGAACACGCTCAGTCGCACCGACCGGTCATTCTCCAGGCCCGGAAACGGGAACAGCAGCTCGATGTTGGCCTGCACCTTGCGCGGCCCGCCCTCGGGGTCGCCGTTGCTGTCCTTGGGGCCAATTGTAAAAGATTCGAAGCCGCGCACCGAGTTGACGCCGCCGACATAGAAATTCTTGAAAAAGGGCAACGGCTTATCATTATAGCCGTCTCCGTATCCCGCCTCGCCGTTCACCATCAGACTGGTGAAACGGGTGAGCGGGAAATAGCGCTGGTACTGGTAATAGAGCTTGTAGTATTCCAGGTCCCCCGCCGGCGTGCCGAGCTCTGCGGTCGCTCTGTGGAGCACGCCCTTGGTTGGGTAGATCCGGCTGTCGCGATCGTCGCGTGCCCAGCCGGCCGTCAGGAACAGGTTGGTGTTCTGCTCGCCGAAAGTTGCCACGTAGTTCAGATAGCGCTGCGGGCTGTCGGGAAAAGTCGTGATGGTCGTGTCGTCGTAACCGATTCCGTAGTTGATCGTATCGCGCTCGGAGACCGGAACCCCGAATCGTAGTTGGCCGCCCGCAGTCTTCGTCTTGTATGCGCCGAGGTCCCGTGCGTCGGGATCGAGTTCCCGGTAATAGATATCGAAGCCCTGGCTCACGCCGTCCACCGTGAAATAGGGGTTGGTATAGGACAGCGAGTAGACCGTGTTGATCTGGCTCGTGTTGATGTTGGCCGAGACATGCCGGCCGCTGCCGAAGATGTTCTGCTGCGCGATCGAGAAGGAAAGCGTCACGCCCTCGTCGCTGCCGAAGCCCGCGCCCAGCAACACCACCCCGGTCGGCTTCTCGACGACCGAAAAGTTGACGTCGACCTGATCGGTTGTCCCCGGCACCGCCGGTGTTTCGACGCCGACCTCGGTGAAATAGCCGAGCCGGTCGATGCGCTGCTTGGAGGCGGTGACCTTCTGCTGCGAGTACCAGCCGCCCTCCAGCTGGCGCGCTTCGCGCCGGACGACCTCGTCGCGCGTCTTCGAGTTGCCGGTGACGTTGACGCGGCGCACGTAGACGCGCCGTCCCGGATCGATGAGGAACGTGAACGCCACCTGGCGCTTTTCCCTGTCGAGGCTCGGCACGGCATTGACGTTGGCGAAGGCGTAACCGTCGTCGCCCAGGCGGTCGGAAATCAGCTTGGTCGATTCGGTCACGCGCTCGCGGGAGAACGTCTCGCCCGGCTTGATCTGTATCCGCTTGCGCACCTCCTCCTCCGGGATCAGCAGCTCGCCCGCAACGCGCACATCCGACACGGTGTAGCGGGCCCCCTCGGTGATGCTGATCGTGATGTAGATGTCCTGCTTGTCGGGCGTGATCGAGACCTGGGTGGAGTCGATCCGGAATTCGATATAGCCGCGGTCGAGGTAGAACGAGCGCAGCCGCTCCAGGTCGGCGGACAGTTTCTCCCTGGAATACTGGTCGTGCTTGCTGAACCAGGTCAGCAGCCCCGGGGTGCGCAGCACGAACTGTCCCGTGAGCTCCTTCTCGCTGAAGGCCTGCGCGCCGATGATGCTGATCTGCCGGATCTTGGCGATCTGGCCTTCCTCGATGCTGAAATTGAGGGCGACCCGGTTGCGCTCGAGCGGCGTCACCGTGGTACTGATGCTGACCGCGTAGTAGCCGCGGCTCAGGTACTGGCGCTTCAGTTCCTGCTCCGCGCGCTCGAGCACGCCGCGGTCGAGGATGCGGCCTTCGCTGATGCCGATCTGGCGCAGCCCGTTGGTGATCTCGTCCTTGCTGAACTCGCGCAAACCGGTGAACTCGATCTGGGCGATCGACGGCCGCTCCTGCACCACCACCACGAGCACATCGCCCTCGCGCTCCAGGCTGACGTCGCGGAAGAATCCGGTCGCGAACAGCGCGCGTATGGCCTGCGCCGCCTTCTCGTCGGTCAGAGTGTCGCCGACCCTGACCGGGAGGTAGCTGAAGACCGTGCCGGCCTCGGTGCGCTGGATGCCCTCCACCCGGATGTCGCGGATGACGAAGGGCTCCAGCGCGGCTGCGGCAGCCGCGTGCAACGCAAGGAGCAGCCCGGCTGCGCGAAGCCAGCGCATGACCTCAACCGCCGATCAGGCGGTGAATATCGTTGTAGAGCGCGAAGGCCATCAGCACGACCAGCAGCACCAGGCCGACGTGCTGGCCGATCTCGATGGCACGATCAGAAAGCGGACGACCCTGGAGAATTTCGATCGCATAGTACATGAGGTGCCCGCCGTCGAGCAGCGGGATGGGAAGGAGATTCAGCACGCCGAGGCTGATGCTGATGAGGGCGAGGAACAGGAGATACGAGGCGGCCCCGCTCTGCGCGGATTGCCCCGCGTAGTCGGCGATGGTGATCGGGCCGGAAAGATTCTTGAGCGAGACATCGCCGACGATCATCTTGCCGAGCATCCTCAGGGTAAAGACCGAAGTGTCCCAGGTCTTCTGAACCGCGCGGTTGAAGCCCTCCAGCGGCCCGTAGCGCACCTCGACGACCATGTCCGCGAGTGCCGAGCGGTCGATTCTCGGCGCCGCTCCGATCCTGCCGATCGTGCTCCCGCCTTCGATTACGGTCTCGGGGGAGACCGCAATCACCGGCTGCAGCACGCCTCCGCGCCTCACCTCGATAACGAGGGGGGTACCGGGATGCGCGCGCACGAGCTTCACCACCTGCTCCCAGTTCTCGATTTTCCGGTTATTAATTGCGGCGAATTCGTCGCCCGCCTTCAACCCGGCGCGCTCGGCCGCGCCCCCGCCCACGACCTCGCCGATGACCGGCTTCAGCGGCGGCTGATAACGGTTGAGACCGAGCGTGCGGAGGAAATCTCCTTCGAGATCGGTAGCGGTTACTCCGGATAGTTCGAGCCGGCGCGCGGCGGTCCCGCCCCCGGTGCGCGTCACGGTGACCACGACTGCGGATTTCCGGACGGCGTGTTGCAGCAGTATCCAGCGCGCATCCTGCCAGCTCGCAACCGGTTCGCCGCCGATCCCGACCAGGACCTCTCCGGCTGCGAAACCGGCGTGGTGCGCGGGTGTATTGGCGGGCGGCTCACCGACCACGGGTTTCAAGCCGGGCACGCCGTAAACGAACAGCGCCCAATAGAGCGCGATCGCCAGCGCAAAATTCGCCGCCGGCCCCGCGATGACGATCGCGATCCGGCGCCACACCGACTGCCGGTTGAATGCCCGCGGGAGCTCTGCGGGCGCCACCGGTCCCTCGCGCTCGTCGAGCATCTTGACGTATCCGCCGAGCGGGAAGGCGGCGATCACCCATTCCGTCGCGTCGCGCCCGAGGCGCATTGACCACAGCGGCCTGCCGAAGCCGACCGAAAAGCGGAGGACCTTGACTCCGCACGCCCGCGCGACGGCGAAATGACCGTATTCGTGAACCACGATCAGGCAACCGAGCGCCACCACGAAGGCGGCGAGGGTGGTCAGCAGCGCCATGCCTTATTCAGCCTTCGGTAAATGATTGAAAGTCCATTTACCGCTGACCCTTCCCCCTCTCCACTCGGGAGAGGGGGAAGGGGTGAGGGAACGAGCGTCGTCAGGCATTCTCACGACGATCGTCAGCGGCCGTGAGTGACAAGCGCGCGCCGCCCTGTCGCACGCAGCCAGACCTCGGCGCGCTCGCGCGCATCGCGGTCCGCCGCCAGCACGTCCTCAAGGCTGCTGACGGGGCGCCACGCCGTGTCGGAAAGCACGGCCTCGATCACGGACGGGATCTGCCGGAATCCGGCCGCCCCGGAAAGAAAGCTCGCCACCGCAACCTCGTTCGCTGCGTTGAGCGCCGCCGGCGCGCTACCGCCCGCCGCGAGCGCTTCATAGGCGAGCCGCAGGCACGGAAAGCGCTCGCCGTCGGGCCGCTCGAAATGCAGCGCGCCGATGCGCGCGAGATCCAGATATTCCACGCCCGCCTCGATGCGATCGGGGAAGCCGAGCGCGTAGGCGATCGGGGTGCGCATATCGGGGTTGCCGAGCTGGGCGATGACCGAGCCGTCGATGTACTCGACCAGCGAATGGACCACGCTTTCGGGATGGATCACGACCTCGATCTGCTCCGCGCGCGCCCCGAACAGCCAGCGCGCCTCGATCACCTCCAGCCCCTTGTTCATCATGGTCGCCGAGTCGACCGAGATCTTGCGCCCCATCACCCAGTTCGGATGCGCACACGCCTGCGCGGGTGTCGCCTCCTCGAGCTGGCGCAGCGACGCAGTCCGGAACGGCCCGCCGGAGGCGGTGAGCAGGATGCGTCGCACGCCCGCGGTTTCCGGTCCGCCGCGCGCGCGCGGCAGCGCCTGGAACACCGCATTGTGCTCGCTGTCGATCGGCAAGAGCGTCGCACCGCTCGTGCGCACCGCGTCCATCAGCACCGCGCCCGCCGATACCAGAGACTCCTTGTTCGCCAGCAGGATGTTCTTGCCGGCGCGCGCGGCAGCGAGCGTTGGGCCCAGCCCGGCGATGCCCACGATAGCAGCCATCACCGTATCGACATCGGGCAGGCTCGCCACCCGCTCCAGCGCGCCTGCTCCGCTCAGCACCTCGCAGCCGAGTCCCGCCTGGAGCAGGCGCCGCTGCAGATCGCGGGCCGGCGCCGCCTCCAGCATCACCGCGACGCGCGGCCGGAATGCGAGGCACTGCTCGTAGAGCCCTGCTGCCTGGTGGCGCGCGGCGAGCGCCACCACCTCGAACCGCCCGGGATGGCGCGCCACCACGTCGAGCGTGCTCGCGCCCACGCTGCCGGTGGAACCCAGTATCGCAAGGCGCTTTCTGTCAGCCATGGCTCGAGAGCAGTCTAGCGCACGCAGGAGATCAGCAAGGCGGCAAACGGCATGCTCGAATTCAAGCTGTCAATCCGGTCGAGGACGCCGCCGTGCCCCGGCAGCAGCGCGCCGCTGTCTTTCACCCCCGCCTGGCGCTTGATCCAGGATTCGAACAGGTCCCCCACGATACTCATCGCCGTGACGCCTGTGAACAGCAGCGCGCCGCTCCAGCCGCGCCATTCAGACGTGAAGATCGACAGAGCGACATAATACACTGCCACTGCGGCGCAGGCGCCCGCCACGCCTTCCCAGCTCTTGGCGGGACTGATCGCGGGCGCGAGACGGTGCCGGCCCCACGCGCGCCCCGCGAGAAAGGCCGCGGTGTCGGCAATCCAGACGATGCCGAGCAGCGCGAGCAAGCGCTCCGGCTCGGCCTGCAGGCGCGCGAGCGCGAGCCACGCCGGCACCAGCACCATCCACCCGGCGGCGGCGAGCGCGAGCGGCGAGCTTACCTGCCACCGCCGCATCAGCCACGGCAGCGCGACCAGCGCCCAGAACGCGACGCTCGCCGCGTAGATCGCGGCCTCCACCGCGGGCTGCCTGCTGAGGCCCCCGCTCCACATTCCGGCAACCTGCCCGATCGTCCACGCCGTGACGAGCACCGCGCCCGCGAACAGGCCGCGGCGCGCCCCGCGGATGCCCGCCAGCGCCCCCCACTCCCAGCTGGCCAGCGCCAGCGCCGCAAGCAGCAGCGCAGCCCACCACCGATTCGGCAGGAACAGGACCGCCGCAATGCAGGCGGCAAGAAGGATGAGCGCCGTGCCGAGCCGCGCCTTGAGCATATGCCCCGACGGCCTCGGCCGCCGTTACTCGCCGGAGCGGAACGAGCCGGCGCGGAAGTCAGCCAGCCCGGTGCCGGCCGGCAACTGCTCGCTGGTACGTCCGAAGCGGCGCTCGCGCTGCTGGTACGAGATGATCGCTCGATCGAGCGCCGCGGCGTCGAAGTCAGGCCACAGCGTATCGGTGAAATAGAGCTCGGTGTACGCGAGCTGCCACAGCACGAAATTGCTGATGCGCTGCTCCCCCCCGGTGCGGATGAAGAGGTCGGGCTCGGGCGCATAGTTCAGCGCCAGATACGGCGTCAGATCGCCCTCGGTGAAGCCCGTGGCCAGCCCGGGATGCTCCCGCAGCATGCGGTTCGCCGCCTGCAGCACATCCCAGCGCCCGCCGTAGTTCGCCGCGATGGTCAGCGTCAGCCGCAGGTTTTCCGCCGTAAGCGCTTCCGCGTCGCGCGCGAGCCGCACGAGCCTGGGCTCGAAGCGGCTCAAGTCGCCGATCAGCTTGAAGCGGATGCCGTTCTCGTGCAGCTTCTCGACTTCCTGCTCGAGCGCCATCACGAACATCTGCATGAGAAAGGTGACTTCCTCAGCGGGACGCCGCCAGTTCTCGCTCGAAAACGCGAACAGGGTCAGGTATTCCACGCCCCGCTCCCCGCACCCGCGCACGATTTCGCGCACCGCTTTCACGCCCTGCCGGTGGCCCGCCACCCGCGGCAGGCGGCGCTGCTTCGCCCACCGCCCGTTGCCGTCCATGATGACGGCAACGTGGCGCGGAACGCGCCGCTCGGAAGGAATTTCGAGCGTGGAGCTGGTGAACGTCGCCATCACACCGCCATCAGGTCGGCTTCTTTCTGCTGCAGGAGCTTGTCGATGTCGGCGATCGAGCGGTCGGTGAGCTTCTGGATTTCGTCCTGCGCCCGGCGCTCCTCGTCCTCGGCGACCTTCTTCTGCTTGAGCAGCTCCTTCAGGTGGTGAATGGCGTCGCGGCGCACATTGCGCACCGCCACGCGCGCGTTCTCGCCTTCGTGGCGCACCACCTTGGTGAGGTCCCTGCGCCGCTCCTCGGTGAGGGCGGGCATCGGCACGCGCACCGTCTCACCCATCGATGCCGGGTTCAACCCCAGGTCGGAATTGCGTATCGCTTTCTCGATCGCGGGCGCCATTTTCTTGTCCCACGGGCTGACGCCGATCGTTCGCGCGTCGAGCAGCGTCACGTTACCCACCTGGGGAATCGGGGTCGGCGTGCCGTAGTAGTCCACCATGATGTGGTCGAGCAGCCCGGTGTGGGCGCGGCCGGTGCGGATCTTCGCCAGGTCCGTCTTCAGCGTCTCCACCGTCTTGCGCATCTTCTGCTCCGCGGTCTTCTTGATGTCGGGAATCATGTTCGCCTCCGGTCATCACCGTGGTAGCTCTCAATTATGCAGGAAAGTGCCCTCGTCCTCGCCCAGCACGATGCGCTTCAATGCCGCCGGCTTGAATATGCTGAAGACGTTGATCGGCAGGTTCTGGGCGCGGCACAGCGTCAGTGCGGTCGCGTCCATCACCTTGAGATTCTTGATGATAGCCTCGTCGAAAGTCAGGCGCTGGTAGCGCATCGCATCGCGGTGCGTCTTGGGATCGTCCGTATACACCCCGTCCACCTTGGTGGCCTTCAGCACGAGGTCGACGTTCATCTCCATGCCGCGCAATGCGGCCGCGGTATCGGTGGTGAAGAACGGGTTGCCCGTGCCCCCGGCGAAAATGACCACCTTGCCCTCCTCCAGGTAGCGCATCGCCTTGCCCCGTATGTAGGGCTCGACCACCTGCTCGATGTTGAGCGCCGACTGGACCCGGCTGACAAGGCTCACGCGGCGCATCGCGTCCTGCAGGGCGAGCGCATTCATCACCGTCGCGAGCATCCCCATGTAATCCGCGGTTGCGCGGTCCATGTGGGACGCCGCCGGCGCGATGCCGCGAAATATGTTGCCGCCGCCGATGACGACCGCCACCTCCACGCCGAGATTCACCACTTCGGCCACCTCGCCCACGATGCGGTCGACGGTCTCGCGGTTGATGCCGTAGCTGTCCTGTCCCATCAACGCTTCGCCGGAGAGCTTGAGGAGGATGCGCTTGTAGGCGGGCGTCTGCGGCATGGAGTCCCCGGTGCGGTCGGGCGCAGGCAGGTCGGCGGGCCGGGGCGGAACGTTCACGCCGTCTGGCCGACTTGCGCCATCACTTCCGATACGAAATCATCCTTGCGTTTCTCCAGGCCCTCGCCGACGACGTAAAGGGTGAAACCAGCGACCGCGGCCCCTTTCGACTTCAGCAACTGCTCGATGCTCTGCTTGTCGTTCTTCACGAACGGCTGACCGAGCAACGTGACCTCCTTGAGGAACTTCTGTACGGCGCCCTCCACCATCTTTTCGACGATGTTGGCGGGCTTGCCCGACTCCGCCGCCTTGGCGGCGGCGATGCCGCGCTCCTTCTGCACCAGCTCGGCCGGAACCGCGGCTGCCGAAAGCGCCACGGGCTTGCTCGCCGCGATGTGCATGGCGATATCCCTGGCGAGCGCGTCGTCGCCACCCGCGACGTCCACCATCACGCCGATCTTCGCTCCGCCGTGGATGTAGACCGCAAGCTTTCCCTGCGCCGTCATGCGCGCGAAACGCCGGATCGCGAGGTTCTCGCCGATCTTGCCGCTGAGCGCCTTGCGGGCCTCCTCCACCGTCGATCCGCGAAAGGGCAGCTCGCCAAGCGCTTCCACAGTAGCGGGGTTGCGCGATGCCACGAGTTCCGCTATCGCGGCGGCGAGCCCGAGAAACTCTGCGTTCTTGGCGACGAAATCGGTCTCGCAATTCACTTCGACCAGCGCGCCGTTCCTGCCGTCCGGCGCGACATGGGCGGCCACCACGCCCTCCGCGGCGATCCGGCTCGCGGCCCGGCTCGCCTTGTTGCCGAGCCTCACCCGCAGGATCTCCTCGGCCCGCACGGGGTCGCCGCCCGCTTCCGCCAGCGCCTTCTTGCACTCCATCATCGGCGCGTCGGTCCTGTCGCGCAGCGCTTTGACCATGCCCGCGGTGATTTCCGCCATTTTCCGCCCCCGGTGGTTAAAAAAAGGGGGCTCGCGCCCCCGCCGTGACATCCGGACCGCACCTCACGCTTCCTCCGCCTCCTCGACCTCGACGAACTCCTCGCCACTGCGGGCGATCTCCTTGAGGCTGTCCTGGCGACCTTCGAGCACGGCATCGGCAACTCCGCGCGCGTAGAGGCGGATCGCCCGGCTCGAGTCGTCGTTGCCGGGAATGACATAGGCGACGTTTTCGGGCGAATGATTGGTGTCGACTACCCCGATGACCGGAATGCCGAGCTTGTTGGCCTCCGCCACCGCCCCCTTCTGGTAGCCGACATCGATCACGAACAGGGCATCCGGCAGCCCGTTCATGTTCTTGATGCCGCCGAGGCTGCGGTCGAGCTTGGCGATCTCGCGCTGATAATGCAGCGCTTCCTTTTTCGGGAGCTTGTCGAGCGTCCCGTCCTGCGCCATGGCTTCGATGTCCTTCAGGCGCTTGATCGACTGCTTGACCGTCTTGTAATTGGTCAGCATGCCGCCGAGCCAGCGATAATCGACGTAGGGCGCGCCGCAGCGCACCGCTTCTTCCTTGATGATTTCGCGCGCCTGGCGCTTGGTGCCAACGAACAGCACCGTGCCTTTGTTCGCGGCAAGGCGGCGCACGAACTTCAGCGCCTCCAGGTATTTTTCCATCGTCTTCTCGAGGTTGACGATGTGGATCTTGTTGCGATGGCCGAAGATGTAGGGAGCCATCCGCGGGTTCCAGTAGCGGGTCTGATGCCCGAAGTGGACCCCGGCTTCGAGCATTTCGCGCATCGTGACTGACATACTGCCTTGTTCTCCTGTAAGGGTTGAGCCTCCACCCGCCGCGGGGCCCTTGCCTTCAAGGGCCACCCTCACGGTGATTGGCGGGTGTGCGATTTGAGCTTTTCCGCGCCGGATCGACGTCCGCAACGGAAAAGCTAACTGTTTATTTTAGCACAATAAAATATCGTGCCTCAAGGTTGACGCCGCGGGTGCGTGCGGCGCCGATCTGGACTACAATCCGCAGTCCTTGAAAAACCAGCACTCCCATCCTCCCGCCGCCGCCGCCCGCAGCGCGCGGGCGAGTTCCATGGCCGTCAGCATCAAGACCCCGGACGAAATCGAAAAAATGCGCGTGGCGGGCCGCCTCGCCTCGGATGTGCTCGACTTCATCGCCCACCATGTCAAGCCGGGCGCGACCACGGGGGAAATCGACCGGTTGTGCCACGATTACATCGCCGAGGTGCAGCACGCGATCCCCGCTCCCCTCAACTACGCCCCGCCCGGCTATCGGCCGTTCCCGCGCTCGATCTGCACCTCCGTGAACCACGTGGTCTGTCACGGCGTGCCCGGCGACAAGAAGCTGCGCGCCGGGGACATCCTCAATATCGACATCACCGTCATCAAGGACGGCTACCACGGCGACACCAGCCGGATGTTCTACATCGGGAGCCCGTCGATTCAGGCGCGGCGGTTGTGCGAGGTGACTTTCGAATGCCTGTGGCGGGGCATCGAGTCGGTGCGCCCCGGCGCGCATCTCGGCGATATCGGGCACGCGATACAGGAGCACGCGGAAAGCCACGGCTACAGCGTGGTGCGCGAGTTCTGCGGCCACGGCATCGGCAGGAGATTCCACGAGGAGCCCCAGGTGCTGCATTACGGCAGGCCGGGCGTCGGATTGAGGCTCGAGCCGGGCATGACCTTCACCATCGAGCCCATGATCAATGCCGGCAAGCCGGACATCCGGCAGCTCGCGGACGGCTGGACGGTCGTGACCAAGGACCACAGCCTCTCGGCACAGTGGGAACACACCGTGCTGGTGACCGAGACCGGCTACGAGGTCCTCACCGTGTCCGCAGGCACGCCCGCGCGGCCCCCACTCCGGAGCTGAGAGCATGGCCGATTTGCAAACCGCCACCGCCGCCCCGGCAGTCCCGGCACATGCCCGGGCGGGACACTGGAAGCAGAAGCTCGCGGCCTCGCGCGCGCTGCTCCGCGAGAATCTGTCCTCACGCAACTCTCCGAAGAAGCTGTTGCGCCGCCAGTCAGCGCTGGTCGACCGTCAGTTGAAGGAAGTGTGGGCGAGCCACGCCATGCCGCGCGGCATTGCGCTCGCCGCGGTTGGGGGATACGGCCGGGGCGAGCTCTTCCCCTGCTCGGATGTCGATATCCTGATCCTGCTCTCGGGACCGGTGGACGACGCCTGCGCGCGCAAGATCGAGCACCTGATCGGCACCCTGTGGGACATCGGAATCGAGGTCGGCCACAGCGTGCGCACCGTCGACGAGTGCCTTGCGCTGGCGGCGGCGGACGTCACCGTGCAAACCACCCTGCTCGAGGCCCGCTTGCTCGCGGGCAAACGAGAGCTCTTCTCGCGCTTCGTCAAGCGCGTGCGCGATGCGCTCGACCCCTCCGCGTTCCTGCAGGCGAAGCTGCTCGAACAGCAGCAGCGCCACATGCGTTACGCCGAGACCAACCTCGAGCCCAACATCAAGGAGTCCGCCGGCGGGCTGCGCGACCTGCAGACCGTGCTGTGGATCGCGCGCGCGGCCGGCATGGGCGCGAGCTGGAGCGAGCTCGCGCGCCGGGGCGTCATCACCCGCGGCGAGGTGCGCGAGATCCATCAGAACGAGCAGTTTCTGCAGGCGCTGCGCATTCGCCTCCATTACCTCGCGGGCCGGCGCGAGGACCGCCTGCTGTTTGATTTCCAGACCGCGCTCGCGCGCGAATTCGGGCTGCACGACCGTCCGCATCGCCTCGCCAGCGAGCAGCTGATGCAGCGCTATTACCGGACCGCGCAGGCGGTGACGCGGCTCGCCACCTTCATGCTGCAGAACCTGGACGCGCGCATTGCGCCGCCACACGACAAGGGCTATCACCCCATCAACGAGCGCTTCGGCGCGCGGGACGAGCTGCTCGCGGCGCGCGACGAGCGCCTGTTCGAACGCAATCCGCCCGCGATCCTGGAATGCTTCACTCTTCTCCAACAGCACCCCGAGCTGAAGGGCATCGCCGCGCCCACCTCGCGCGCGCTGTGGCGGGCACGCCGATTGATCAACCCGGCCTTCCGCAAGGACCCGCGCAATCGCCAGCGATTCCTGCAGCTGGTGCGGAGCGCGACGCGGGTAGAACGCGCGCTGCGGCGCATGAACCAGTACGGGGTGCTCGGCCGCTACCTTCCGGCGTTCGGGCGCATCGTCGGGCAGATGCAGCACGACCTCTACCACGTCTACACGGTGGACGAACACATTCTGCGCGTGGTGCGCAACGTGCGACGCTTTTCGATTCCGGAGCTCGCGCACGAATTTCCGCTGTGCAGCCGGCTGATGAGCAACTTCGAGCGCCCCGAGGTGCTCCACCTCGCGGCCCTGTTCCACGACATCGCCAAGGGGCGGGGCGGAGACCATTCGCAGCTGGGGGCGATGGGCGCCCGGCAGTTCTGCCGCGACCACGGTCTGGCGCGCGAGGACGTCGAGCTCGTCGCCTGGCTGGTCGAGAACCATCTGGTGATGTCCACGACCGCACAGAAGCGCGACATCGCCGACCCCGCCGTCGTGCAAGCCTTCGCGCAGCGCGTCGGCGACGAGCGCCACCTCTCGGCCCTCTACCTGTTGACGGTCGCCGACATCCGCGGCACCAGCCCCAAGGTATGGAACGCGTGGAAGGCGAAGCTGCTGGAGGATCTGTTCTGGACGACCCGGCGGCTGCTCGCAGGGGACAGTCTCGCCCTCGCCAGCAGCCTGCAGGCGCGCCAGAACGAGGCGCGCGCAAAGCTGCGGCTCTACGCGGTACCGGAAGCCGCCGAGCACAAACTGTGGGCCGAGCTCGAGGACACCTATTTCCTGCGCCACGAGCCGCAGGAAATCGCCTGGCACACGCGGCTTCTCTACTACCGCGTGCACACCCGGGAGCCGGTTGTCAAGGCGCGCCTGTCGCCCGCGGGGGAAGGCCTGCAGGTCATGATCTACGTCCCCGACCAGCGGGAGCTCTTCGCGCGCATCTGCAGCTTCTTCGAGCACATCAGCTACGACATCTACGAGGCCAAGATCTACACCACGCGCCACGGCTACGCGCTCGACAGCTTCCAGGTGCAGGACGCCCACAACCGCCGCCCGCAGTATCGGGACGTGATCGGACTGATCGAGCACGAACTCGCCGAGCGCCTGCGGCTGAAGGCACCGCTGCCGCCGCCCATCCGCCCGCGGCTCTCCCGCCAGCTGCGGCATTTCCCGATCTCGCCCGAGGTCAACCTGCAGCCTGACGAGAAAGGCACCTCGTCGGTGCTCTCGATCATTGCCGGCGACCGCCCCGGATTGCTCTCCCGCATCGCGCGCGTGCTGACGGCCTACGACATCAATCTCCACACTGCGAAGATCAATACGCTCGGCGCACGTGCCGAGGACGTCTTCATCATCACCGGAGCGGCGCTCAAGAACGCGAAGACCGTGGTGCGCCTGGAAAGCGACCTGGTCGAGCAGCTGCGCACGTAAAACGTCATTCCCGCGAAGGCGGGAATCTAGCTGGTCACCAATTCGGATTGCGCGGCATGGCCTGGACTCCCGCCTGCGCGGGAGAGACGCGGTTATTCGTCCTGCAGGTTCTGCCCCGGAAACAGCTCCTCGTTGAAACCAAAGTTGCGCAGGTCGCGGATGCGCATCGGGTAGAGAATCCCCGCGAGGTGGTCGCACTCGTGCTGCACCACGCGGGCATGGAATCCGCTCACGGTGCGGTCGATGGGCTGGCCATAGGGATCGCGGCCCTGGTAGCGCAGCTGCCGGAAGCGCGGCACCAGTCCCCGCATGCCGGGCACGCTCAAGCACCCTTCCCAGCCCTCCTCCATCTCGCGTCCGACCGGTGTGAGCACCGGGTTCACCAACACGGTGTACGGGACCGGCTCGGCGTCGGGATAACGGGGATTGCGCTCGACGCCGAACACCGCGACCTGCAAACCCACCCCGATCTGCGGTGCCGCCAGGCCCGCGCCATCGAGCGCGCGCATGGTATCGTTCATGTCGGCGATCAACGCGTGCAGCTCCGGCGTGTCGAAGCGCTCGACCGGCCGCGCCGGCTCGAGCAGGCGCGGATCCCCCATCCGCAGCACCGTCCTAATCGCCATTGAGCATCACCAGTTGCTCGAGGATCGCGCGCACCCGTCCCGCGGCGCGCTCCGCTACCACGCGCAGCTCCTCGGGCCGGATTTCCATCCCGGCCGCGCCGCGGCCGGCCGCGTGGTTGACGACGATCGCGAGCGCGGCGTAGCACAGCCCGAGCTCGCGCGCGAGCGCCGCTTCGGGCATGCCCGTCATGCCAACGAGGTGGGCGCCGTCGCGCTCGAGGCGCCCGATTTCCGCCGCGGTCTCGAGCCGCGGCCCCTGCGTGGCGGCGTAGGTGCCTTCCGTTGCCACCGCGACTCCCGCCGCGCGCGCTGCGCGCAGCAGCCGCTGGCGCATGGCTTCGCAATACGGTCGGGTGAAATCGATATGTGCCACCGGGCCGCGCCCGCGCCTGTGAAAGGTCGAAGAGCGCCCGTGCGTATAGTCGATGATCTGGTCGGGAACCGCAAACGCACCAGGTCCCAGATCCCGGCGGATGCCGCCTACCGCCGCGATCGCCGCCACGTTCTTCACCTTTTGCGCATGCAGCGCCCAGATATTGGCGCGGTAATTTACCTCGTGCGGCGGGATCGTGTGCCCCGGACCATGGCGCTGGAGGAACACTACTTTGCGGCCGCGGAGCGTGCCGAGGACGAGCGGCCCGGAAGGCGATCCATACGGGGTACGCACCGACCGACGCCGCGCGCCTTCCACGCCTTCGAGCTCGCTCAGGCCGCTGCCGCCGATGATTCCTAGCAATTCTCCTCCTTCAAGGCGTAGATCCCGGGCAGGTTGCGCCAGACGCCGCCGACGTCCATGCCGCACCCAAACACGTAGCGAGCGGGAACGCGCAATCCGACGAAGTCCGCGCGCAACGGCTTCGTGCTACCAGTGTCTTTCTCGGTGAGCACTGCGTAGTAGACGCGATTCGCGCCCGCGGCAAGGAGCTTCTCCCGCACCGCAGCCAGCGTGCGCCCTTCATCAAGAATGTCGTCGAGCACGAGCACCGTCCGCCCGGCGACGGCTGTGCCCGGCATCGCCCGCCACTCGATCTCTCCGCCCCGGACCGTGTCGCCGTACCGCCTCAGGTCGAGATAGTCGAACTCGAGCGGGAACTTGAGCTGCGGCAGCAGCTGCCCGGCGAAGACGACGGCGCCGCGCATCACGCACAGCACCAGCGGGAAGCTCCCGTCAAGCGCGGCCGTGATCTCGCGCGCAACGCGCTTCACCGCCGCGGAAACGGCCGCCGCGGAACACAGGAGATCCGCTGTCTCGAGCACACGCCGCGCCTGGTCGGGAGAGAATGACACGCGAGGAGGGACGACTATTTTGCGGCGCGGCCCGGCAATCCGCGCAGGTAGCGGCCGAACGCCGCGCCCACTTCCGGGTGCCGCAGCGCAAGCTCGATGTTCGCCTTCAAATAGCCCAGCTTGTTGCCGCAGTCGTAGCGCACCCCGTCGAACTCGTGGGCGAGCACGTTCTGCTCCTGCAGCAGCGAAGCGATGCCGTCGGTCAATTGAATCTCGCCCCCCGATCCGGGCTTGACCCGGCGCAGATGATGGAAGATGCGCGGCATCAGCAGGTAGCGGCCGACGACCCCGAGCGTGGAGGGCGCGTCGCGCGGCTCCGGCTTCTCCACCACGCCCGTGATGCGGTGCGGGGAGCGCGAGCCCGGGCGCATGGCGACGATGCCGTAGCTGCGCGTTTCTTCGCGCTCGACATTCTCCACCGCCACGACCGAGCAGTGGTGGCGTTCGAAGACCCGCGCCATTTGCTTGAGCACGGGCGGGTCCCCGTCGATCAGGTCGTCGGCGAGCACGACCGCAAACGGGGCCTCCCCCACTACCGGCTGGGCGCACAGCACGGCGTGTCCCAGCCCCAGCGCCTGTGCCTGGCGCACGTAGGTGCAGCTCACCCGGCGCGGGATGATGTTCTGCACCATCCGCAGGAGGTCTTTGCGCCCCCGCTCCGCAAGCTCGGCCTCCACCTCGTATGCCTTGTCGAAATGGTCCTCGATCGCCCGCTTTCCGCGCCCGGTGACGAAGATCATCTCGGTCATGCCCGCGGCCACCGCCTCCTCCACGGCGTACTGGATGAGCGGCTTGTCGACGACCGGCAGCATCTCCTTGGGGCTCGCCTTGGTCGCCGGAAGGAAGCGCGTGCCCATGCCTGCCACGGGGAATACCGCCTTGGTGATCCTCATGAGCGGACCTTTCGTGCCAGCAGCTTCACCAGTTCGTCCTCGTCGAGCACCGCGACGCCGAGCGCTCGCGCCGTTTCGAGCTTGTTGCCCGGTTCGGCTCCCGCCACTACGTAATGCGTCTTCTTCGACACGCTCCCGCTCACCCTGCCGCCACGGGCGAGAATCCGCTCGGTCGCCTCCTCGCGCGTCAGGTGCGAAAGCGTACCCGTCAGCACGAAGGTCTTTCCTGCGAGCGTGAGCTCCGCGGCGCGCTGCGCCTTGCTTTCGCTCCATCGCACGCCGAGCCGCCGTAATTCTTGCACGACTTTGCGATTGCGGGGCTCGCCGAAGAAGCGCGCGATGCTCCCCCCCACCACCGGGCCGACGTCGGGCACCGCCTGCAGCGCCGCCTCGTCTGCGTCCATGAGCGCGTCGAGTTCGCCGAAATGCCGGGCGAGATCGCGCGCAGTCGCCTCCCCCACGTTGCGGATGCCCAGGGCGTAGATGAACCGCTCGAGGCTCGTGTTCCGGCTCCGGTCGATCATGGCGAGCAGGTTGGCCGCCGACTTCTCGCCCATGCGCTCCAGCCCGGAGAGGGTCTCCAGGCCGATCCGGTAGAGATCAGCGGGCGTCTTGACGACGCCGCGGTCGACCAGCTGGTCCACCAGCTTCTCGCCGAGCCCCTCGATGTCGAGTGCCCGGCGCGAGGCGAAATGCAACAGCGCCTGCTTGCGCTGCGCCGGGCAGTAGAGGCCGGCGGTGCAGCGCGCAATCGCCTCGTCCTCGGGGCGCTCGACGCGCGATCCGCAGACCGGGCACGCGTCCGGCAGATGGAACGGCCGCGCCTCCGCCGGCCGGCGGTCCTTCACCACGCTGACGACTTCCGGAATCACGTCCCCGGCGCGCCGCACGATCACGGTGTCGCCGACGCGGACATCCTTGCGCCGCACCTCGTCCTCGTTGTGCAGCGTGGCGCTGGTCACGGTGACGCCGCCGACGAACACCGGTGCGAGCCGCGCGACCGGCGTGAGCGCTCCGGTGCGTCCGACCTGCACGTCGATGCCCGCCACCCGGGTGAGCTCCTCCTCCGCGGCAAACTTGTGCGCGAGAGCGAAGCGCGGGGCGCGCGACACGTAGCCGAGCCGCTCCTGCCCGCGCAGGTCGTCGACCTTGTAGACCACGCCGTCGATCTCGAACGGAAGCTTCGCGCGGCTCTGCTCCATCTCGCGGTAATAGTCGAGCACCCCGGCGAGCCCGCTCACGACCCGGCGCTCACCGCTCACCGGGAAGCCCAGCGCCGCGAGGTAATCGAGCTGGTGGCTGTGGCGGTCTTGCGGAACGCGGCCGCCCGCATGCCGTCCCAGCCCATAGGCGCAGAACGTCAAGCGGCGCGTGGCGCTGATGCGCGAGTCGAGCTGGCGCAGCGAGCCGGCTGCGGCGTTGCGCGGGTTGGCGAATTCCTTGCCGCCGGCGCTTCGCTGGTCGCGGTTCAGCGCCTGGAAATCGCGCTTGAGCATGAACACCTCCCCGCGCACCTCCAGCAGGCCGGGCGCCGGCCGGTCCCGCAGGCGCAGCGGTATCGCGCGCACCGTCCTCAAATTGGCGGTCACGTCTTCCCCCGTGTGGCCGTCGCCGCGGGTCGCGCCCTGGGCAAACACCCCGTGCTCGTAGGAGAGGCTCACCGCGAGGCCGTCGAACTTGGGCTCGACGGCGTACTCGACGTCGCCCTCCACCCCGAGCCCTTCGCGCACGCGCCGGTCGAACGCCGCAACTTCCTCGTCGCTGAAGGCGTTGCCGAGCGACAGCATCGGCGTCGCATGCGCAACCTGGGCAAACTCGGTCACCGGGGTCATCCCGATCCGCAGAGTCGGCGAATCGGGGGTTGCGAGCGCCGGGTGCAAGCGCTCGAGCTCCTGCAGCTCCCGGAACAGCCGGTCGTACTCCGCATCCGGCAGCGTCGGGGCGTCGAGCACGTAATAGTCGTAATTGGCGCGCTCGATCGCTTCCCGCAATTCTTTCGCGCGGGCGGCAACGGACCCGGGCACCGCCATTGTCAGGAGAACAGGCGCAGCGCGCGCCCGCTGCCGGCCGGAACGCCCTGCTTCGCCATTGCGGCGTGGATGGAGCTCAACTGCTCCTTGATGCGGGCGACGCCGGCTTCGGTGAGTGCCGCGCGGTTGTCGTCCACCACGCGCCCGCCGAGGCCGGCGGCTAGGCCGGCCGCGATCTTGAGCATCAGCTCGAGCGCCTCGGATCCATGCGCGACGCGTGGCACATCGAGCAGGAGCGTGACGCCGTGGGTGGTGATGCCCTTGACGCTTTCGGGCAGGAACGGCGCAGGCTCGTGGTTGTCGAGCGCGAACAGCGTGTGCCGGCGCTCGTCGCGAAAGTGGAAGATGCCGTCGGGCTCGAGCTTGAACCCCGCCGATTCCGCGAGTGCGCGGATCCGGGTCCCGGCGAACGCGCCGCCCTCCTGCGCGACGACGTTGACCCCGATGGCGATATCGACGTTGGCGCAGAACGCGTCGAGCTCGCGCGCGACCTTGAGGGCCGCCTGCGCGTCGGGACAGACGGCCTGCGCCGGTATCCTTTCAGCGCACTGCCTCACTGCATCGCAAAAAGTGGCGAGCTGCGCCGGGTTTACCGCGCCCGAGCGATTCACCAGCTGCAAGCCGAGCCGCAGCCTCGTGTAGCGGCCGCCGGCGCCGCGCGCGAGCTCCTCCCAGGCGCCGCCCCGCGGCTCGAACCCCGTGATCCGGGCGGGCTTGCCGCAGGAGGCGATCTTGCTGGAAAGCTCCCCGATCAGGGCGTCGGCGATGGGTGTCGAGCCGTTGATCTCCGCGACGTAATCGAGCACCGCATCGAATCCGGCCGCGGCCGGCATCCCGGTCGGTTCATCGTCCGCGATATCCTCGCCCGCGGCGTCCGGCGGCACGAGCTGCGGCTCGAAGCGTCCGTCGGCCAGCGCGGAGCGGCCCCCTGTTCTCAGCAGCACATCCTCGTGTGCTTCGCCGAATGCCTGCTGCAGGCGGCGATGAAGCCGCCGCTCCTGCAACCAGTTGTACAGGTAGACGGCGCCGACGACCACCGCGCCGATGACGAGCAGGCTCAACTGCAGGTCGCTCATGGACTGGCCGCCTCAGGCCGCGGCCTCGGAAAGCTTCATCGCCTCTTCGATGTCGACCGCCACGACGCGCGAGACCCCGGCCTCCTGCATGGTGATGCCGAGCAGCTGCTCGGCGATTTCCATGGTGATCTTGTTGTGGCTGATGAACAGGAACTGCGAGTGCTGCGACATCTTTCTCACCAGCTCGCAGAAGCGCTCGGTATTGTGATCGTCGAGCGGCGCATCGACTTCGTCGAGCAGGCAGAAGGGCGCCGGGTTCAGCTGGAACATGGAGAATACCAGCGCGAGAGCAGTGAGCGCCTTTTCGCCGCCCGAGAGCAGGTGAATGGTGGTGTTCTTCTTGCCGGGGGGCTGCGCGGTGACCTGCACGCCGGCATCGAGAATCTCCTCGCCGGTCAACACCAGCCGCGCCTGTCCCCCGCCGAACAGCGCGGGGAACATGATTCCGAAATGGCGATTGACTTCATCGAAGGTGTGCTGGAGCCGCTCGCGAGTCTCGCGATCGATGCGCCGGATCGCGTCCTCGAGCGTTGCCATCGCCTCGTTAAGGTCGCGCGACTGCGAGTCGAGGTAGTCCTTGCGGCTGCGCGCCGCTTCGAGCTCTTCCAGCGCCGCCAGATTGACCGCGCCGAGGGAATAGATCTCCTCCCCGAGCCGGCTGATGTCGGCGGCCAGCGCGCCCGGCCGCATGCCCTTCTCCAGCTGCCGGGCGACTTCGTTTTCGTTCGCACCTGCCGCCGCCAGCTGCGCGGCGAATTGCTCCTCGTTCAGGCGCGCTTCCTGTTCCTTGAGGCGCGCCTCGGCGCTGCGCTCGCGCAGCGGCTCCAGCTGCTGCTCGGCGGCGTGGCGCTCCGCATCGACCGCCTTGAGGCTGTTTTCCATGCCCTCCAGCCCAGCGCGTGCGCGCGCCAACCCCTGCTCGCAATGAGTGCGCGTCGTCAAGGCGAGTTGCAGGCGCTGCTGCAGCGGTGCCTCGTCGAAACCCTGCGACTCCTTCCGCCTCGCGTCGAACGCCGACTGGAGCCTTTCTCCGCCCTCTGAAATGACTTTAACAGATGAGTCTATCTCATTGATTTTAGACTCACATGACTGTTTGGAGAAGTTCGCCGCCTGGGTTTCGTCGCGCGCCTGTTGCAGGGCCGAGCGCTGGCGCTCCAGCACGCCCTCGGCACGCTGGTAGAGGTCGGTCGCCAGGGCCAGCTGGGCACGCAGCGCCTCCACTTCGGATTGCAGTTCGGCGATGCGGCGCGAGGCCGCCTGCTCCGCCCCGTAGGTGACCCCCGCCTGGGCATCGATTTCGGCGAGCTCCGCCGCAATCTGCTGCGTGCGGCTCCGCACCCGCTCATCGACCGCCGCGAGTTTCGTCGCCTCGAGCTGCAGCGCATGGGTCTGCCGCTGCCGCTCGCCGCTCGAGTCGCGCAGCGCGGTGATCCGCGCGCGCCGCCCTTGAACGTCCTGCTCGGCGGCGGTCGCCGCCGTACGAAGTTCCGCGACCTCGGCCCGTGCCGCATCGAGGGCGCCGTCGAGCTGTTCGATCTCGCGCTGACGGGTCAACACTCCGTGCAGCTCGCTGTCGGGCGCATGGAAGCTCACCGCGTGACGCGTGAAAATGTGCCCCTCGCGCGTCACGAGCAGCGCACCGTCCGGAAGCCGGCCGCGCGCCGCCAGAGCCGCCGCCGCATCGCCGATCACATAGACCCGGTGCAGCCATTCCCCGAGCACCGACTGCGCGCGGGCGTCGGCACAGCTCACGTAGCGGGCCAGCGGCTCGCAACCGGCCAGGGTTGCGGGCGCCTGCCCGACCTCGCGCGTCGCAGCGAACATCGTGACTTTGCCCGGAGGGGGCTGATCGAACCAGGTTTCGACCTGCTCCAGGCGCTCCAGCGCGATGGCGTTCAGGCGCTCGCGCAGGACCGCCTCGAGCGCGTCCTCCCAGCCCGGCTCGATGCGAATGCCTTGCCATAGCCGCGGTGCCCCCTTGAGGCCGCGGTTCTCGAGCCAGCCTTCGGTTTGCACCCCCCGTGCAACCTGTTCCTGCAACTGGCGCAACGCCTGCAGCCGCGCCTCGATCCCCGTCAGGCGCTCGCGTGCGCCCTCGACCGCCGCATCCCAATCCCGCAACGCCTGCTCGGCCTGTGGCAGCTGCGCCTCATGTGCCGCGAGCGTCCCGGAGTATCCCCGCAGCTCCTCTTCCAGCGTCGCGATCTGGTTGCGCAGGAGTGCCAGCCGGGCGGCATCGGCGGGCTGCAATCCGGAGCGCTCCTCAGTCAGCCGCTGCGTGCGCTGCGCAAGCTGTTCCAGCGTCTGCCGCGCATGCTCGTGCTTGGTTCGCTCCACGCCGGCCGCCTGCTCGGCCAGCGCAAGCGTGCGCTGCAGTTCCTCGTAACGGCCGCGCGTGGCCTTGAAGGCCTCCTCTGCCACCGGCAGCTTGCCCGCCTCGATCTTCAGTGCCGCTTCGGCTGCGGTAAGCCGCAGCGAAGCGCGGGAGCGTTCCCCCTGCCACTCGGAGAGCTCCGCCTGGGCCGCCGCCAGCTGGTCACGATCGCGATCGATCTGGGCACGCAGGTCGGCGAGCTCGCGTTCCACCCGCTGGCGGTTCTCGCGCAGATGCGCCATCTCCTGCTCGAGGCGCGCGGTTTCCGCGTTGGCCTCGTAGAAGGCGCCCTGCGCGGCGTGAACGGCGTCGCTCGAGCGGAAATGCTGCTCGCGCATCTCCTCGAGACGCTTCTCGGCGGCGCGCAGCGCTGCGGTCTGGGCCTCCAGCTCCACCCCGGCCCGCTCGATGTCCCTGGCGTAGCGCTCGCGCTGCGAGCCCGCGTCCTGCTTTCGCAGAAGCCACAGCAGGTTCTGCGTCGCGCGCATCCGCGCCTGGAGTTCGTGATAGCGTGTCGCCACTTGCGCCTGCGCCTGCAGGTGCTCGAGCTGCTTCTCGAGCTCGGCGCGGACGTCCTCCACCCGCAGCATGTTCTCCTTGGTATCCTGGAGGCGGAGCTCGGTCTCGTGGCGGCGCGCGCGGTACTTCGAGACGCCGGCCGCCTCCTCGAGGAATATCCGCAGGTCCTCGGGCTTCGCTTCGATCACCCGCGAAATCATGCCCTGCTCGATGATGGCGTAGGCGCGGCTGCCGAGGCCGGTGCCGAGGAAGATGTCGGCGACGTCGCGCCGCCGCACGTGGACGCCGTTGATGTAGTAGGAAGTCGACTCGTCGTCCCGGGCGAGCACGCGCTTCACCGAGATCTCGGCGTAACTCGACCATTGACCGCCCGCGCGCCCGAGGCTGTTGTCGAAAATCAGCTCGACGCTCGCGCGGTTGACCGGCTGGCGCTGGCCCGAACCGTTGAAGAGGACGTCCTGCATGGTGTCCCCGCGCAGGTGGCGCGCGGAGGTCTCGCCGAGCACCCAGCGCACGGCGTCGATGACGTTCGACTTGCCGCAGCCGTTGGGGCCGACGATGCCTACCAGTTGTCCGGGGACGGGTATGTGGGTGGGGTCTACGAAAGACTTGAAGCCTGCGAGATTGATCTGTTTGAGTCGCAATTGAGCGGTCTGGAGTGGAGGTTATAATCCGCAGGCTATTTGGGAATGACATTTTAACGGATTTGGGCCGCCGCGATAATGCCGAGACGACCGAGCACGAGGCTCGCGACCTTTCCCAATCCCCGTCCTGCGCGCGACTACCGGATTCACATGGAAATACCGGAGTTTACCTGCCTGTGTCCGCGCACCGGCCAGCCCGACTTCGCCACCCTCGTGCTCGATTACGTCCCGGCCGCGCGCTGCGTCGAATTGAAGAGCCTCAAGCTCTACGTCTGGTCGTACCGCAACAAGGGCGCCTACCACGAGAATGTGACGAACCGCATCCTCGATGACCTGGTGCGCGCGACGCGCCCGCGCTTCATGCGTCTTACCGCGAAGTTCTACGTCCGGGGCGGAATCTTCACGACGGTCATCGCCGAGCACGCGGAGCCCGGCTGGAAACCGGGTCCGGCCGTGCGCCTCGACGCCCTGCCGAGCTTCCCGAGCACTCGCGGCTGATCGCCGGCGCGACGCCTTGACCCGAGGGAGAATTGCCGCATGAAGGGATTGCAGGCCGTCATCGAGCAGGCGTGGGAGAGTCGCGCCGAAATCACCCCGCGCCGGGCCGGTGCGGCGCTGAAACGCGCCATCGCGCAGACGATCGCCGGGCTCGACGAGGGGCGGCTGCGCGTCGCGGAAAAGGCGGCGGGCGCGTGGGTCACGCACCAGTGGATCAAGAAAGCGGTGCTGCTGTCGTTCCGGCTGCAGGACAACTTCGTGATGAAAGGCGGCGCCACCCGCTACTTCGACAAGATCCCCTCCAAGTTTGCCCGCTACACCGGGCCGGCATTCGGGCGCGGCGGCTTCCGCGTGGTGCCGCCGGCCACGGTGCGCCGCGGCGCCTATATCGGCCGTAACGTGGTGCTGATGCCCTCCTTCGTCAACATCGGGGCCTACGTCGACGAAGGCACCATGGTGGACACCTGGGCCACGGTCGGCTCCTGCGCCCAGATCGGCCGCAACGTGCACCTGTCGGGCGGGGTCGGCATCGGCGGCGTGCTCGAGCCGCTGCAGGCCGGACCCACCATCATCGAGGACGGATGCTTCATCGGCGCGCGCTCCGAGATCGTCGAAGGCGTGGTGGTCGAGGAAGGAAGCGTCATATCGATGGGCGTGTTCATCGGGGCCAGCACCCGCATTTTTCATCGCCAGACCGGCGAAATCCTCTACGGGCGCGTGCCGGCCGGATCGGTGGTAGTGCCGGGGAGCCTGCCCGCCACCGACGGGCGCTGCAGCCTCTACTGTGCGGTGATCGTCAAGCAGGTCGATGCACGTACCCGCTCCAAGACCAGCATCAACGAACTGCTGCGCGGCGAGTGAGATTTCGCCTATGCAATGCCGCAGGGAGTTGGCACAATTGGCGTCGAACCGGACGCTTTGCGCCGGCTAGTGGAAGGAGACGGTCATGTTCGTGACGCCGCTCTTCAAGCTGATGGCCGAGAAGCAGGCCTCGGACCTCTTTTTCAGCGCCGGCTCTCCGATCCAGATCAAGATCAATGGCGAGGTCATGCCGATCAGCGCCCAGGTGCTCGACCCGGAACAGGTCAAGAAGATCTGCTACGAGATGATGACCGAGGCGCAGGTGAAGGAATTCGAGTCCGTGCACGAGATGAATTTCGCGCAGAGCGGCGGCAGCCTCGGCAATTTCCGCGTCAATATCTTCCACCAGAAAAACACGGTGGCGATGGTGATCCGCTTCATCCAGCCGGAAGTGCCGGCAATCGATAATCTGGGGCTGCCGCCGATCCTCAAGGAACTCATCATGGAGAAGCTGGGCCTGATCCTCGTCGTCGGCGCAACCGGGTCGGGAAAATCCACCACCATGGCTTCCATGATCGACTACCGTAACGGCGTCAGATCCGGCCACATCCTCACCATCGAGGACCCGATCGAGTTCGTGTTCAAGCACAAGAAGTCGATCGTGAACCAGCGCGAGGTCCGCGTGGACACGCAGTCCTACGAAAACGCCCTCATCAACGCCATGCGCGAAGCGCCCGACCTCCTGATGCTGGGAGAGATCCGCGACCGCGCGACGCTGTCGACCGCGCTGCTGTTCGCCCAGACCGGCCACCTGTGCATGTCCACGCTGCACTCCAACAACAGCTACAACGCGTTGAATCGCATCATCAGCTTCTTCCCGCGCGAGGCGCGCGAGGCGCTGCTTGCGGACCTCTCGATCGCACTGCGGGCGGTGGTTTCGCAGCGCCTCGTCCGCACCGTGGACGGCAGGCGCATCCCGGCCATGGAAGTGCTGCTCAACACCAAGCATATCCAGGAACTTATCAAGTCCGGCGAGATCGGCCAGATCAAGGAAGCGCTGGAGCGCAGCATGGCGCCCGGCTCGCAGTCCTTCGAGCAGGCGTTGTTCTACCTCATCACGAGCGGCAAGGTGGCGATCGATGAGGCCATGGCGAATTCGGATTCACCCACCAACCTGCACTGGCTGCTCACGAACGCGCCGAAGGGGACGGAGGCGACGGCGCCCCAGCAGCTCACCACCGGCAAGCAGCCGGGCGACGACATCACCAGCATCAAGCTCAATCTCGACGCCCTCGGTTAAGCCCGTGATGGCGGCGCGGCCGTGGACCGTGGGCGCACTGGTGCGCTACGGCGCCCGGCGCTTCCGGCTGGCGGGGCTCGCATTCGGCCACGGCACAACCAGCGCCCGCGACGAGGCGGCGTGGCTCGTCATGCATGCGCTTGGCCTGCCGCCCGATGCCGCAGCCGGTGGTGGGGAACGGCCGGTCGGCCCGCGGGGCGCGCGGCGCGCTCTCGCCCTGTTCGAACGCCGGGTCCACAGTCGCAAGCCCGCCGCCTATCTGACCGGCGAGGCCTGGCTGGGCGATTTCCGCTTCCGCGTTGACCAGCGCGTCGTGGTGCCGCGCTCGCACATTGCCGGCCTGCTCCGCGAGCACCTCGCACCCTGGATCGCCGGTCGCTGGGCGATAAGGAGCGCGCTCGATCTTTGCACCGGCTCGGGCTGCCTCGCCATACTCCTCGCACACGGCTTTCCCCGCGCCCGGATCGATGCTACCGATATCTCGCCCGCAGCCCTGGCCGTCGCCCGCGCCAATGTCCGGGACTATCGCCTGGGCCGCCGCATCCGCCTGCTCCGCTCCGACCTGTTCTCCGCGTTGCGCGGAAAACGCTACGATCTCATCGTCTCGAACCCTCCCTACGTCACCACGGCGGCAATGCGGCGCTTGCCGCGGGAATACCGGCACGAGCCGCGCCGTGCGCTTGCCGGCGGGCGTGACGGGCTGGACGTGGTGCGCCGGATCCTCTTCGATGCGCCCGCCCATCTCGAGCCCGGAGGCATGGTGGTGGTGGAAGTCGGCTCTGGTCGCCGCCGTCTTGAGCGGGCGTTTCCGCGCGTGCAGTTCAACTGGCCCGAAACGGTCACGGGCGATTCCGTGTTCGTCGTCGCGCGCGAGCAGCTGCCCCGCCCGGCGCCACGGCGACCGGATCGGGATTAGGCTTTGCGGACATTCCCAGCGCCGCGAGCAGATCTCGTACCTCGCGCGGTGGGAGCTCGACGTATTGGCCGCGCCTCAGGCGCGGCGGCAGCCTGACTGGGCCGAAGCGCACGCGCATCAGCCGGCTCACGACGAGGCCCAGTGCCTCGAACAGGCGGCGCACCACGCGATTGCGGCCCTCGCGAATGACGATGCGGTACCAGTGATTCGTGCCCTCCCCGCCGGCATCCACGACCGAATCGCAGCGCGCCGCACCGTCCTCGAGCTCGACGCCGGAGCGCAATCGCGCAAGCTGCGTTCCGGTGAGGCTGCCGCGCACGCGCACGGCGTATTCGCGCTCGAGCCCGTAGCGCGGATGCATCATGCGATCCGCCACCTCGCCGGCGGTGGTGAGAACGAGCAGCCCGGAGGTGTTGTAGTCGAGGCGGCCCACCGCGAGCCATTTCGCCCCGTGTACCGCAGGCAGCCGGTCGAACACGCTCGGCCGCCCCGCCGGATCCTCGCGGCTCACGATTTCGCCCTCCGGCTTGTGGTAGAGCAGCACCCGGGGCGCGCCCCCACTGCCCAAGGCCCGTACCGGGCGGCCGTCGACCTCGATGACATCGCGCAGTCCCACCCGCGCGCCGATTTGCGCTTTCGTCCCGTTTACAGACACGCGCCCGTCGCGGATCCACTGCTCCATATCCCGCCGCGACCCCAACCCCGCCTGCGCCAGCACCTTCTGCAGCTTCTGGGTCGCGCCCTGCCGGTGCCGGTCTGCCTGCGCCCGCCCCGCAGCCATCTCAGCACCTGCCGGGCTCGCGGCGGTTATAAGGTTGTTCTTTAAATAAACGCCGCAACATCTTGTTTATCTGGTATCTTGTCACAAGCGATATGCGGCGCAAGGCAAGTGCGGCGCCGCTCGGGGCGGGGTTAGGCAGCAAAATGCGCTGGCTGCGCCTTGAGTGCATCATTTTCCGCCCCCAAAAACGATGTGCGCGTACCGGGAGATCACACTTGCGTTATGCGGGCTGATGTTCACGGGCACGCTGCTCGCTGCGCCCGCCGATGATATCAAGGCGCTGCTTGAAAGAGGCGATGCCAGGGCAGCGTATGAGCTCGGCAAGAAGCATCCGGAGGAACTCGGCAATCCCGCGTTCGATTTCTATTTCGGGGTCGCGGCGATCGACAGCGGGCGCGCCGGGGAAGGCGTGTTCGCGCTCGAGCGCTACCTTGCAAACTTTCCCGCGAACCTCCAGGCGCGGCTCGAGCTCGCGCGCGGCTATTTCATCCTGGGAGAGGACCTGCGCGCGCGCGAGGAGTTCAACGAGGTCCTCAAAGCCAAGCCCCCGGCGCCGGTAGTTGCGAATATCGATCGCTACCTTGATGCGATCCGGGCGCGCGAATCGGCGTACCGCACGACCGCCGGCGCGTTCATCGAGATCGGCGGGGGCTACGACAGCAACATCAATGGCGGCGTCGGCAGCGCCAACATCATCGTTCCCAATCTCGGGCAGATCACGGTGGCTCCCGGCGGCGTCGAAACCGGTGCGAGCTTCGGCCAGGCGACGGTCGGAGTCAACCTGGTGCATCCGGTCGCCCCGGGTTTCGCGCTGTTCGGCTCGCTCGGCGCCGACTACAGGGCGTACAACAATCACGACGAATTCAACCAAAGCAACTACGGCATCCTGGGTGGGGTGTCCTATTTGAGGGGAAATGACCTATTCCGGGTCAGCGCTTCCTACAATACTCTCGCTGTGGACAACGATCGATTTCGCAATGTGACAGCCGCGACCGGCGAATGGACGCGCCAGCTCGATGAGCTGCAGGCGCTGAGCGGCTTCGTGCAGTTCGCCGATCTCGATTACCAGGGCGTGAACGATGTCCGTGACTCGCATCTCTACGGCGTCGGCGCCGGCTACCGCCGCGCCTTCATCGCCGCCGGCGCGCCCCTGCTCAACCTGAGCGCGAGCTACGCGAAGGAGGACAACCGCAAGGACTTCGACGAGCTTTCGCGAGACATCTGGAGCGCGCGCGCCGCCGTCGGCGTTACGCCCGCCCCCAAGTGGGCCCTGAGCCTGGGCGCCACCTATCAGTACAGCGCTTATGAATCCGAGATCCCTTTACTCGCGACGACCCGGCGCGACACGTATTACGCCGCGGACCTCACCGTGAGCTACGCCTTCACGCGCAGCTTCAGCGCGCGCCTGGAGGGACTCGCGTCAAAGAACGACAGCAACATCGAGCTGTTCGAGTACCGGCGCAACGTGGGGGCGCTCAAGCTCCGCTACGACTTCAAGTAAGGAGCAAGCCATGCTGCGAGGACTATTTCGAGCGCTCACGATCCTGTTCCTCATCGCCGCCGGCCCGGCGGCAGCGGCCGACATCGGCCGCGTGCTGCTCGCCACGGGTGAGGCGGTCGTGGTGCGCGATGGACAGACTCTCAGGCTGGTGCACAACTCCGGCACCCGGGACCGGGACCTGCTGCGCACCGGCCCCGCCAGCACGCTCCAGGTGCGCTTCATCGACGAGAGCATGCTCGCGATGCGCGAGAACAGCGAGGTCCGCATCGACGAGTTCCGCTTTTCCGGCAAGGAGGACGGAAGCGAGCGCGGGTTCTTCAGCCTGCTGAAAGGCGGCCTGCGCAAGGTGACTGGACTCGTCGGCCGCAGCGACAACAAGAACTACCAGATGGGCACGATCGTCGGCACGATCGGAATCCGCGGCACCGACTATGCCACCACGCTCTGCCAGCAGGATTGCCGCAATCCCGACGGCTCGCTCGCCAGGGACGGCCAGTACACGCGCGTCATCGGCGCCTCCCACGGCACCAACCGGGTGACCTATTCCAATCGGAAGGCGGTGCGCGAATTCGGCATCGGCGATAGCTTCTTCGCTGCGAACATTTCGACGGAGCCGCAGCGGCTCCTCGAGCCGCCGCCCTTCGTCGGCGTTCCGGTAAGCGGCGCCGCCAAGCCCCCCGCCGGTACCGGGGTCGAGCGGGCTGCCGCCGGGGGCGCTCAGCAGGATCCCCGGGGCAGGACGCACCCCGGCCCGCGGGACGTCCTGCCGCGGACTCTGACGGGCACCAAACCGCCTACCGACGGCTTCCTCGACCCCGTAACCAGCGTTACTGGCGCAACAGGGGTGATAACCCCCGCCGCCCCGAAATCCACAACCCTCGGGTTCATCCAGGCCTTTGACTATTCCAAGACCACGAGTGGGCTCGCCATCGGCTTCTATGTCTCGCCGTCCATGCTGACCCTGTCGGGCAGCGGTTCCTCGGAAGTGCTCACGGCGTACGACATTCCGCCAGGCACGCGCACCACGTCGCGGAGTCAGGATTCGTTCCCGAAGGCGGAGACTGGCGTTCTCACCGGACCACCGGTGGACATGACGGGTTTTGAATCCTCGGTCAACGCGAACTGGGGCCGTTGGACGAGTGGCAGTTTCACCGACCAGTTCGGAGCCTTCACGGTCGGACCCGGAGGAATGCACTACATGAAGGGAGATCTCGCGCCCCCGGATGTGGTCGCGGCGAAGGTCGGCCTCGTCAACTTCTCCCCGATCGGCGGCACTACGCCCACGAATAACCTGGGCGATAGTGCCGTAATGACGCCCTCCACCTATCCCACGCTCAGCATCAACTTCACTTCGAGTCCGAGGGTCGCGACCCTGGGCGGGTTCAACTGGAACTTTCCCTCGTCATCGCAGAGCTGGAGCTTCCCGGGGGGTAGCGCCAACGTCGTCATTAAGCCTCAAGGCGCCGGCATTGAAGCCAATAATCTCGTCGGGAGCTGCACGGGCGCGAATTGCGGCACGAGCACCGTGCTGAACGTCTCGGGAGCCTTCTACGGCGCCCAGGGCAATCACCTCGGTGCAGCATTCGGTTTCACCTCCGCCACCGCTACCGCCAACACCGCTACCGCCACGGGCGTGCAGCTCTACTCCTGCAAGCCGCCCTGCTGAGCGCCGCCGCTCTCACACCTCGCGCCGCTCGAGCACGGCCTGCGCCAGCGTGCCGCTGTCGACGTGCTCGAGCTCGCCGCCGACCGGAAGCCCCCGGGCGATGCGGCTCACGGTGAGGCCTTTCGCGCGCAGCGCTTCTCCCAGGTAGTGCGCGGTCGCCTCGCCTTCCACCGTGAAATTGGTGGCAAGGACGACCTCGCGCACCTCGCCGTCGGTCGCGCGCCGGATCAGGCGGTCGACGTGGATTTCCCTGGGGCCGATGCCGTCGAGCGGCGAGAGCGCGCCCATCAGCACGAAATACAACCCCTGGTAGCACTGCGCCTGCTCCATCATGAGCAGGTCTCCGGGCATCTCCACCACGCACAGCAGCGCGCGGTTGCGCCGCGGCGAGCTGCACAACTCGCATACCGCGGCCTCGGCGTAGCTGTTGCACTGCTCGCACTGGCGGATCTTCGCAAGCGCCTGGGTGAGCGCGGCGGCGAGGCGCGCCGCGCCCGCCTGGTCGCGCTGCAGCAGATGGAATGCCGTGCGCTGCGCCGACTTCGGCCCCATGCCCGGCAGGCAGCGAAGAGCGGAAATCAGCGCCTCGAGCGACGACGGGGTCTTCATCAAGTTAGTTTCGAGTTTGAAGTTTCGAGTTTCAAGTTTTTCTTCACCAACCTAACTGCCCAACTTCAAACTGGAAACTCGGAACTCGAAACTGGCCTAAAGCGGGAGCTTTAGGCCTGGTGGCAGCGGCAGGCCCGCGGCGACGCCCGCCATCTTTTCCTGGGTCATCGCCTCCACGCGGCGGACGGCGTCGTTGACCGCGGCGGCGACCAGGTCCTCGAGCATTTCGCGGTCGTCCGCGAGCAGGCGGGGGTCGATGACGATGCGCCGCACCTCGTGGCGCCCGGTCATGACGACCTCCACCATCCCGGATCCCGCCTGGCCCTCGACTTCCATCGCGGCGAGCTCGCCCTGCAGCTTCTTCATGTTCTCCTGCATCAGCTGCGCCTGCCTCATCAGGTTGCCGATTCCGCCTTTCATTCCGGGCTCCCCGCTTACTGGTTACCGTCGGACGACTGTACCGGCTTGATCGTGGATTCGATCACACGCGCGTCGAACCCTTCCACGAGCTCGCGCACGAAGGGGTCGCGTTCGATTCCCGCGATGGCCTGCTCCTGGCGCTGTTGGCGGTCGCGGTCGGCGATCGCGGCGGGCGTGCCACCGGCATCCAGCCCGATCTGAATCGTGACCCTCAGGGGGGCGCCAAGATGCTGCTGCAGCGCCGCCTTCAGCCGCTGCTGGTAGGGCCCGTCGAGGAGATGCTGGTGGGTGTGCGCGATCCGCAGCTCGACGCGCCCCGCGTCGCGGCTGACCAGCTCGCAGTGCTGCGCCAGCGCGCGCGCCATGCCGCTGAGGCCCAGCCGGTCGACCGTTTGTTGCCAGTCCAGGTCATCGCGGTTTTTTTTTGGGCCCGCGGCCGGCGCCGGCACCCCCGCCCCGCCCGCCGCGCCGGCAGCCTCCGCCGCGGCCCCCTGACCTGCGGGAGCGAACGCCACCATCCTCAGGAGCGTCATGGTGAAGCCGGCCTGCTCGTCCGGCGCGAGCCCGAGGTCGCTCCGCCCCTGGATCGCGATCTGGTAATAGAGCTGGAGGTCGTCCGCGGGGAAGCGGCCAGCCAGCTCGTTCAACGTGTCCCGATCCGGGTCATCCGCGCCGATCGTCTCCGGCACCGCCTGCGCGAGCGACAGCCGGTGCAGCAACGACGCGAGGTCCTGCAGCGCGGCGTCGAAGGACAGGCTGCGCTCTGCCATGTGTTCGGCTTCCGCCACCAGCGCGGCGCCGTCGCACGCCGCCAGCGCCCCCAGTATGGAATACAGGTGCTCCTGTCCGATCACACCGAGCATGGCGCGCACCGAGTCCTCCGCCACGGCTCCCCCGCCATGCGCAATCGCCTGGTCGAGCAGTGACAGGGCGTCACGCATGCTGCCCTGGGCGGCGCGCGCGACCAACGGCAACGCGGCGGGCTCGCAGCGGATGCCTTCCGCCTCCAGGATGTGCTGCAGGCGGCTCTCGATCTGCTGCTGCGGGATCCGCTTCAGGCTGAATTGCAGGCAGCGCGACAGCACGGTCACCGGCACCCGCTGGGGCTCGGTGGTGGCGAGGATGAACTTGACGTGCTGCGGCGGCTCCTCCAGCGTCTTCAGCATGGCGTTGAAGGCGCTGCGCGAGAGCATGTGCACTTCATCGATGATGTAGACCTTGTAGCGGCCGGCGGTCGGCGCGTAGAGCGCGTTCTCCAGGAGCTCGCGCATGTTGTCCACCTGGGTGTTGGAAGCGGCATCGAGCTCGAGCAGGTCGACGAAGCGGCCGCCGTCGATCTCCGTGCACGCCGTGCAGCGGCCGCACGGACCCGGCGTCACGCCGGTTTCGCAATTGAGCGCCTTGGCGATGATGCGCGCGAGCGTGGTCTTGCCCACGCCGCGAGTGCCCGTGAAGAGATAGGCGTGGTGGAGCCGCTGCTGCGCCAGCGCGTTCTCGAGCGCCCGCACCACGTGCTCCTGCCCCACCAGCTCGGCAAACGTCCTGGGGCGCCACTTGCGGGCGAGGACCTGGGTGCCCTGAGTCATCTAAATGGGGAGGCGAGCCTTACCCCCGGCACTTGCAAAGAATAGCTGTGGCTGCTTCCTTCCGGACCTGACCAGGTTCACTACCATGCAATGCGGGGAGGCCCGCCGTAAGCAATTTGCAAACATTATCGCACGACGACCGGCGCCCCGGTCCTGCCGATCAGCCCGCGGCTTTACAGGCGCGCCGTTTAATGCTTCCATTCTAGTTGAATCCAGGGCCGATGCTCTCGAGGCGACGCCCGCCCGGTCGCCAGCCACTGCGCAGGTATTAAGGAGGGATGCCATGGCAAGCAAGAAAAAGCCGCTGCGGCGGCCGCAGGAACAACCAGGCGACGAGGTATCCGAGGCGCAGATCGCGGTGCACTGGCGCGAGGAAGAATACTTCAAGCCGTCGCCCCAGTTCGTCGCCCAGGCGAACCTGACCGACGCCCGCATTTTCAAGCGATTCGGGCTCGACAAGTTTCCGGAGTGCTACAAGGAATTCGCAGATCTTCTCGACTGGTACAAGCGCTGGAAGAAGACGCTTGATACCAGCAAGCCGCCGTTCTGGCGGTGGTTCGTCGGCGGCGAGATCAACGCCTGCTTTAACTGCGTCGACCGGCACCTCGTCAAGCACAAGAACAAGACGGCAATCCACTTCGTGCCGGAGCCGGAGAACGAGCGCACGGAGCACATCACCTATCAGGAGCTCTACGTTCGCGTGAACGAATTCGCGGCCTTGCTGAAGGATTTCTGCGGGCTCAAGGCAGGCGACCGCGTGACGCTCCACATGCCGATGGTGGCCGAGCTGCCGATCACCATGCTCGCGTGCGCGCGGCTCGGCGTCATCCACTCCCAGGTGTTCAGCGGTTTCAGCGGCAAGGCGTGCGCCGATCGCATCTCCGACTCGGGGAGCCACGTGCTCATCACCATGGACGCGTATTACCGCGGCGGAACGCTGCTCGACCACAAGGAAAAGGCGGACACCGCGGTCGCGGAAGCGGCCAAGGACGGCCACAAGGTAGACAAGGTGCTGATCTGGAGCCGCTACCCCGGTAAGTACTCGAGCCCGACTCGCCCGGTGGAAGGGCGCGATTTCGTCGTTAACGAGCTCCTCCCGAAGTACCGAGGCAAGCGCGTGGAGCCTGCGCGCATGGTGGCTGACGCGCCGCTGTTCCTGATGTACACCAGCGGCACGACCGGGCGGCCGAAGGGAGTGCAGCACTCGACCGGCGGCTATCTCGCCTATGCCGCCTGGACCTCCAAGTACGTGCAGGACATCCATCCCGAGGACGTCTACTGGTGCATGGCGGACATCGGCTGGATCACGGGCCACTCCTACATCGTCTACGGTCCACTCGCGCTCGCCGCGTCCTCCGTGGTCTACGAGGGCGTGCCGACCCACCCCGATGCCGGCAGGCCCTGGCGCATCGCGAAGGAGCTCGACGTCAACATCTTCCATACCTCGCCCACGGCGATCCGCGCGCTGCGCCGCGCCGGGCCCGATGAGCCCGCAAAGTACGACTACCACTTCAAGCACATGACCACCGTGGGCGAGCCGATCGAGCCCGAGGTCTGGCGCTGGTATCACAAGGTGGTCGGCAAGGGTGAGGCGGTGATCGTGGACACCTGGTGGCAGACGGAGACCGGCGGGTTCCTGTGCAGCACGATGCCGGGCATTCACAAGATGAAGCCCGGCAGCGCGGGCCCGGGCATTCCGGGCATTCACCCGGTCATCTACGACGACGAGGGCGACGAGCTGCCGGCGGGCTCCAACCGCGCCGGCAACATCTGCATCCGCAATCCCTGGCCCGGCATCATGCAGACCATCTGGAAGGACGCGGACCGCTTCGTCAAGCAGTACTACTCGCGCTACTGCAAGAATCCGAAGAGCAAGAACTGGCGCGACTGGCCCTACATGGCGGGCGACGGCGCGGTGGAGGCGAAGGACGGCTACTACCGGATCCTGGGCCGCATCGACGACGTGATCAACGTGGCCGGCCATCGCCTGGGCACCAAGGAGATCGAGTCCGCGGCGCTGACGGTGGCCGAGGTCGCGGAAGCGGCTGTCGTGCCGGTTGCCGACCAGATCAAGGGCAAGGTGCCGGACCTCTACGTGTCGCTCAAGCCGGGCCTGCAGCCGTCCAAGGAAATCGCGGACCGGGTCTCGGGGGCGGTCGTCTCCGAGATCAGCCCGATCGCCCGTCCGCGCCACGTGGTGATCGTTCCCGACATGCCCAAGACGCGCTCGGGCAAGATCATGCGCCGGGTGCTCGCCGCGATCTCCAACCGCCAGGACCCCGGCGACGTGTCCACCCTCGCCAATCCTGAGGTGGTCGACAAGATCCGGGAGCTCGGGAAGTAGCGCGTCCGCCCCGCCCCCCGGTCGGCTTGCGGGCCGGCATGGCGTAAGATGGCGCATCACCGCGGGGAGCGCGCATGACCCGACCGAGCATCAAGGGGCAGCGCCTGGTGGCGCTGTTCCTGCTGGGCTTTCTGCTGCTCAACTACCCCCTGCTCAACCTGTTCGCCGGGCCAGCCCGGATATTCGGCATCCCGATCCTCTACGCGTACGTGTTCGCGGTGTGGGCGCTGCTGATCGCGCTCATGGCGCTGGTCGTCGAGAAAGGCCAGGACTGATCGCGCCGCGCGCGGCATCCCGTCATGCTCACCGCACCGATCATCGTCATCGCCTCCTTCGCCTACGTGGGGCTGCTGTTTGCGATCGCCTATTACGGGGACAAGCGCGCCGATGCCGGCCGCAGCATCATCGCCAATCCCTACATCTACGCGCTGTCGCTCGCCGTGTACTGCACGGCGTGGACGTTCTACGGCAGCGTCGGGCGCGCGGCGACGAGCGGCATCGGGTTCCTCCCGATCTATCTCGGCCCGACCCTGATGGCGGCGCTGTGGTGGTACGTGATGCTGAAGATCATCCGCATCAGCAAGCAGAACCGCATCACCTCGATCGCCGACTTCATCGCCTCGCGCTACGGCAAGAGCCAGACCCTCGGCGGCATGGTGACGATCATCGCGGTAATCGGCATCATCCCCTACATCGCGCTCCAGCTGAAGGCGATCTCCAACACCTTCCTGATCATCCTCGAGTACCCGGAAGTGGCGATGCCCCACAAACAGAGCGCGCCCCTGTTTCTGGGGGACAACACCTTTTACATCGCGATGCTGCTCGCCGCCTTCACCATCCTCTTTGGCACCCGCCACCTCGACGCCACCGAACGCCACGAAGGACTGGTGGCGGCCATCGCCTTCGAGTCCCTGGTGAAGCTGCTCGCCTTCATCGCTGTCGGCCTCTTCGTCACGTTCTGGCTGTACGACGGCTTCGCCGACATCTTCAGCCGCGCGGCGCAGGTGCCGGAGCTGGGCACGCTGCTCACGTTCGGAGGCGCGGCCGGCAGCTACGCGACCTGGGCCTCGCTCACGTTCCTCTCGATGGCAGCCATCATGTTTCTGCCGCGCCAGTGGCAGGTGACGGTGGTGGAAAACGTGGATGAGCGTCACCTCAACACGGCGATCTGGCTCCTCCCGCTCTACCTCCTCGCCATCAACATCTTCGTGCTGCCGATCGCGTTCGGCGGTCTGCTGCATTTCCCGGGCGGCTCCGTCGACGCCGATACCTTCGTGCTGACGCTGCCGATCGCGGAAGGCGCCCCGTGGCTCGCGCTGTTCGCGTTCATCGGGGGACTCTCGGCCGCGACCGGCATGGTAATCGTCGAGACCATCGCGCTCTCGACCATGGTCTGCAACGACCTGGTGATGCCGGTGCTGCTGCGCATGAAGGGTCTGCGGCTGACCGAGCGGCGCGATCTGTCGGGGCTGCTGCTCGGCATCCGCCGCGGGGCGATCGTCCTCATCCTGGTCCTGGGCTACCTTTATTTCGGCCTGGCGGGCGAGGCCTACGCGCTGGTCTCGATCGGCCTGATCTCGTTTTCCCTGGTGGCGCAGTTCGCCCCGGCGATCATCGGCGGCATCTTCTGGCGGGGCGGCACGCGCGCCGGCGCGGTGTGCGGCCTCGCGGCGGGCTTCCTGGTATGGCTCTACACCCTGCTCCTGCCCTCCTTCGCGAAGTCGGGATGGCTTCCCATGAGCTTTCTCTCGCAAGGGATGTTCGGCATCGATCTCCTGAAGCCGCAGCAGCTCTTCGGGCTCACCGGGTTCGACGACATCACGCACTGCCTGTTTTGGAGCATGCTCGCCAACATCGGCTGCTATGTCGCCGTCTCGCTCGCCCAGCGCCCGGGCGCCGCGGAGCACGGCCAGGCGACGGTGTTCGTCGACGCGCTGAGGCAGTCCGGCGCCACTGCGGGACCCCGCCTCTGGCGTGGCAGCGCATCGGTGAACGACCTCCTCGCGCTGCTCGGACGCTTTCTCGGCCCCGAGCGCGCGCGCGAGGCCTTCGAGTCCTACGCGCGGAGCCGCGGAGCGCGCTCGATCGATTCGCTCGCCGCGGACGCGAGCCTCGTGCACCACGCGGAGTCGCTCCTCGCCGGTGCGATCGGCAGCGCCTCGGCGCGGGTGATGGTGTCCTCCGTCGTGGAGGAAGAGCCGCTCGGGTTGGACGAAGTGATGAACATCATCGACGAGGCCTCGCAGGTGCTCGCCTACAGCCGGCAGCTCGAGCAGAAGTCGCGCGAGCTCGAAGCCGCGACCCAGGATCTGCGCGACGCCAACCAGCGGCTGCAGGAGCTCGACCGGATGAAGGACGACTTCATCTCGACGGTCACGCACGAGCTGCGCACCCCCCTCACCTCGATCCGCGCATTCTCCGAGATCCTCAGGGACAATCCGCGGCTCGACGAGAACCAGCGCGGCAAGTTCCTCGGCATCGTCATCAAGGAATCCGAGCGGCTGACGCGCCTCATCAACCAGGTGCTCGACCTCTCGAAGATCGAGTCCGGCAACGCGGAATGGCATTCGAGCGAGATCGACATGCGCGAGGTGGTGGACGACGCGGTGGCCGCGGTCAGCCAGGTGTTCAAGGAAAACGCGGTGCAGCTCGACATCGATCTGTCGCGGGAACTCCCCACCATCGTCGCGGACCGCGACCGGCTGATGCAGGTGATGCTGAATCTCCTGTCGAATGCGGCGAAGTTCTGCAGGCAGCCGGGCGGCCAGGTGAAGGTCACCCTCGTGCGCCAGGACGGCTTCGTGCGCGTGGACGTCGCCGACAACGGGATCGGCATCAGCGTTTCGGACCAGGAGGTGATCTTCGAGAAGTTCCGCCAGGTCGGCGACACCCTCACCAACCGGCCGCAGGGCACTGGCCTCGGACTCCCGATCTGCCGCCAGATCATCAGCCACTTCGGCGGCCGGTTGTGGGTGCAGAGCGAGCCCGGCAGGGGGGCGACCTTCAGCTTCACGCTGCCGTTCGAGCAGGCGCAGGCGCGCGCCGCCTGAAGGAAATCTCGTGAAGAAGCGGGTGCTGATCGCCGAGGACGAGCCCAATATCGTCGCCTCGCTCGAGTTCCTGTTGAACGAGACCGGCTACGAGTTCCGCACCGCCGTGAACGGCGAGGACGCGCTGCGGGCGGCCACGGAATTCCGTCCCGACCTGATGCTGCTCGACGTCATGCTGCCGTTGAAAAGCGGCTTCGAGGTGTGCCAGACGGTGCGCGGCAACACGGCGCTGAGGAACATCAAGATCATCATGCTCACCGCAAAGGGGCGCGAGACCGAGGTTGCGAAAGGCCTGGCGCTCGGGGCGGACGCGTACATCACCAAGCCCTTCGCCACCCGCGAGCTGCTCGACACGGTGAGGCGGCTGCTCGACGATTGAATCGGGGTGATGGCGGTGTCATGGGCCCGGTTCCTGGCGGTGTGGTTCTCCTGTTTCGCATTGCTTGCGGGCGCAGCCGCCGGGGCGCTTTTTGCCGTCGATCTGGTGCTCGCGCCCAGGGACCAGACGCAGTTCTCGCGGCTGCTGGAGCTGGGCGAGAACATCCTGGTCGTGTTCGGCGCAATCCTGTTCGGCGCGAGCGGCCTGATTGCTGACTGGCTCGTGCGCGCCTACCTCGCGCCGGTGCGCGGCCTTGCCGCATCCACCCGACTGGTCGCCGGCGGCAACCCCGCGCATCGCGCGAAGGAGCGGGGTCCTGCCGAGGTGCGCGAGCTCGCGGCCGCCGTCAACGCGCTCGCCGAGCGTCACGAGACCCTGCTCGGCAGCGTGAACGAGCAGATCGACCGCGCACGCGCGGACCTTGCCGACGAGACGAACCGGCTCGCCGCCCTGATGTCCGAGCTCGCGAGCGGCGTCGTCGTCTGCACCATCGAGGGGCGGATCCTGCTCTACAACGAGCATGCGCGGCGCCTGTTCTCCGGATCGGAAATTCCGGGATTCATCGGGCTCGGCCGGTCGCTGTTCTCGCTGCTTGACCGCAGCCTCATCGTGCACGCACTCGAGCAGCTGCGCGAGCGGCTCGCCAAGGGAGAGCCGGGGCCGGTCTCGGTATTCCTCGCGTCAACGGGCCCGTCGCTGCTGCTGCGCGTGCGCATGGCTCCGGTCATGGGCACGCCAACGGTCGAGTCGCGCCCGCACGAGCCGAGCGGCTTCGTCCTGCTGATGGACGACGTCGGTGGGGAAATCGCACTGCTCGAGCAGCGCGACCGGCTGTTGAGGCAGCTGATCGAGGGCGCGCGGTCTTCGCTCGCCGGCATCCGGGCGGCGGCAGAGAATCTCGAGAGCTTCCCCCACATGGGCGCGGAACGCCAGGCCCAGTTCACCGCGATCATCGGCGCGGAGGCGCGCCGCCTCACCGGCGAGCTCGACCGCGCCACGCGCAGCCATTCCGACCTGGCGCGCAGCCTCTGGTCGCCCGAGGAAATGCGGGCAGCCGACCTCGTCGCGGTCACGCGCCGTCGCATCGAAACCCGCCTGGGGCTGCGCATCGGGACGGGCGATGTGGACGAAACGCTATGGGTCGGCGTGGACAGCTACTCGCTGGCCCAGGCGCTGTGCTATCTCGCGGGCCGCATCCGCAGCGAGCTCGACGGGCGCGACATGCGCCTCGCCGTCGCGGCGAGCGGGCGCCACGCCCGGATCGACCTCCACTGGGAAGGCGCCCGGCCCGCCGCGGCGCAGACCACGGCCTGGGAGACGGAGCCGCTCAACACCGGCGGCGAAACCAGCCCGCTCGCGCTGCGTGACGTGCTGGAGCGCCACCACGCCGAAGCCTGGTTCGAGGACGACCCGGCGGCCGCGGGCGGAATCTTCCGGGTGCTGCTGCCGCTCGTTGAGCCGGCACGGGTGGCCCCGGCTCCGGCGCAGGCGAGCCGCCCCGAGTACTACGATTTCGACCTGTTCGGGCAGCCCGGCGCCGCCCGCTCGCTCGACCAGCGCAGGCTGACCGATCTCGCCTATACCGCGCTCGACACCGAGACGACCGGGCTCGAGCCCGCTGCCGGCGACGAGATCATCTCCCTTGGAGCGGTGCGCATGCTGAACGGGCGGCTGCTGTCGACGGAAGTGTTCGACCAGCTCGTCGACCCGCGGCGGCCGATCAGCGCCGCGTCCGCGAAGATCCACGGCATCCGCTCGGCGATGCTGGCGGGGCAGCCTACCATCGACCAGGTGCTGCCCGCCTTCCACCACTTCTGCGAGGACACGGTGCTCGTCGGCCACAATGCCGCCTTCGACATGCGCTTCCTGCAGCTGAAGGAGGCGGCGACCGGGCTCCGCTTCGACCACCCGGTGCTCGACATCCTGCTGCTGTCCGCGGTGCTGCATGCGGACCTTGGCGACCACCAGCTCGAGTCCATCGCCGCACGCTTCGGCGTCGCCGTGACCGGCCGTCACACGGCGCTCGGGGACGCACTCGTCACCGGTGAGATCTTCCTGCGCATGATTCCACTCCTCGCCGAGCGCGGCATCGTCACCTTGCGCCAGGCGCGCGAGGCCTCGCAGCGGACCTTCCATGCCCGAATCCGCTATTGACTCGATGGTCTCGCCCCTGTCGCGCGTGGTGCGGCGCGAGCCGGTCGCGTGCGGGCCGGGGGAGCGCGTCTCTGCCGCGATCGCGAAGATGAGAAAGGAGGCGATCGGCTCGATGATCGTGGTCGACGCGGCAAACGCTCCGATCGGCATCCTGACGCTGCGCGACGTGGTGGATCGCGTTGCGCTGGAACCCGGGGCGCTGGACGCTCCCATCGCGCAGGTGATGACGCCCCATCCGGTCACCCTGCCGGTGCAGGACACCGCCTACGCGGCCGCGCTCGCCATGATCCGGCACGGCGTGCGGCACATCGTGCTTGTGGATGGCGGCCGGCTTGCGGGTCTGGTGTCGGAGCGCGACCTCTTCGGACTGCAGAGCACCGGGGTGAGACGGCTCTCGACCGAGATCCGGAGCGCCCGCGACCTCTCGGCCATCACCCGGTTCGGCACCGACATCCGTGACCTCGCCTGCCGCATGGTTGTGCAGGGTGCCGCCGTGGGTCCGCTGACCGCATTCATCGCGTCGCTCAACGACCTGCTGACCGAGCGCATCGTGGAGCTCGACTTCCAGGCTGTGCGAACCGGCGGCCTGCGCTGGTGCTGGGTGGTCATGGGCAGCGAAGGCCGCTCCGAGCAGACGCTGCGCACCGATCAGGACAACGGCCTCGTCTTCGAGCCCGTGCCGGGGCAAAGCGTGCAGGAGGCCCGCGCGGCGCTACTGCCGGTGGCACAGCACATCAACCAGGCGCTCGACCAGGCGGGTTACCGCCTGTGCCCGGGGGACATCATGGCCGGCAACCCGCAGTGGTGCCTCTCCCTCGATGAATGGCGTGCACGCTTCGAGCGCTGGATCGACAGCGGCAGTCCCGAGGCGCTCCTGCACGGGGCGATTTTCTTCGACTTGCGGCCGCTGGCGGGGGAGGTCGCTCTCGGCCGCGAGCTGCGCGCCTGGCTCGCCGTCCACGCGCCGAGGAACCGGAGGTTCCTGCACCAGATGGCGGCCAACGCGCTCAAGAACCGCGCGCCCCTCAACTGGTTCGGGAGATTGCGCGCCGGCCCCGAGGGGTGGATCGATCTCAAGCTGAACGGGGCGGGATTGTTTGTCGACGCCGCCCGCATATTCAGCCTCGCCTTTGGCATCGACGAATGCAACACCGAGCGCCGGCTGCGGGCGGCGGCGCCGGCGCTGAAAGTGCCCGCGACAGAACTCGACGCATGGATCGCGGCGTTCCACCAGATCCAGGGCTACCGCCTCCGACGCCAGGCCGAGTGCATCGCGCAGGGACTCATGCCGGAGAACCGCGTCGACCCCAGCGCCCTCAACGACTTCGACCGCGCGGTGCTCGCAGCCGCGCTGCAGCGGTCGCGCTCATTGCAGCAGCGGCTCGCGCTGGACTACCAGGTCTGAGGGTCGCCCTGCAACCTCAGTGATTGACGTAGTCGAGGATGTAGCCCTGCCCGTACTGCGTCCGTACCGTCACCCCGCCGCCGGTGATCTTCCGGCGCAGCCGGTGCACGTAGACTTCGATCGCGTTGTGGCTGACGCCCTTGTCGTAGCTGTAGAGCTGCTCCAGGATCTGCTCCTTGCTCACGACCCGCCCGAAGCGGCGCAGCAGCACTTCGAGCACGCCTGCCTCGTGCGCCGACAGGGGCAGCGTCCGGCCCTGGATCGAGGCCGAGCGCGTCACCGTGTCGAACCCCAATCCGCCGAAGAAAATCGTGGGTGCCGCCCCGCCCTGCTGCCCGCGGCGCAGCAGCGCCCGCACCCGCGCCTGCAGCTCGTTCAGGCTGAACGGCTTCGCCAGGTAGTCGTCGGCCCCCAGGTCGAGACCGAGCACCTTTTCCTCGGGCTTTTCCCGGCCGGAAAGGATGAGCACGGGCAGCGTCGTGTTGCGCCGCCGCAGGCGCCGCAAGACCTCGAACCCGTCGAGCTTGGGGAGCCCCAGGTCGAGGATGAGCAGGCCGAAGACGTCGCCCTTCAGCGCCTCGTCGGCAACGGCGCCATTCGCCACCCAGTCCACCGCATAGCCCGATTGCACCAGCGAAAACTGCAGCGCTTCGGCGAGCGGTGCATCGTCCTCGGTGATGAGTATCCTCATCCCCCCTCCCCCTGCCACTGGTCCGTCCATTTTAATTCCCCGATTCAGGATTTTGTAAGGTTTTTTCAATAGCATTGCCTGGAACACGAACAAGAACGAAAATGCGATCGCGGTCGTGGCCCTCGTCGGGGCCTCGTCCGCACCACTCAACCGGGAGGGGCCATGGCTCAATTAACGCCCGCGCAGCAAGACGCTTATTGGCGGAAGACATCCCGCCTGATGTGGATCATCATGGCGTGGTGGGTATTCTTCAGCTTCGTGATCCCCGCCTTCGCCGTCCAGCTCAACACGATCTCGATCGCCGGCTTCCCGCTCGGCTTCTACTTCGCCGCGCAGGGCTCGCTGATCTCGTATGTCGTGCTGTGCTTCTGGAACGCCGGCGCGCAGAACAAGATTGATCGCGAATTCGGCGTTGCCGAAGATTGACCGGGAGCGACCCAACCATGGCCATGCAAATCAGCAAGAGCTTCGTCGACAATCTCCCGAAGATCTACGGCGGCTACGCCGGAGGCTTCATCGGCTTCGTCATCCTCCTGGCGATCCTGGAGCAGATGGGCGTGCCGAACAAGATCATCGGCTACTGCTTCGTATTCCTCACCATCGCCGTCTACGCCTACATCGGCATACTTTCGCGCACCTCCGTGCTCTCGGAATACTACGTGGCCGGACGGGTGGTGCCGCCGTTCTTCAACGGCATGGCGACCGGCGCCGACTGGATGAGCGCGGCGTCCTTCATCTCGATGGCCGGGGGCCTCTACCTGCAGGGCTACGGCGGACTGGGCTACGTGCTGGGCTGGACCGGCGGCTACGTCCTGGTCGGCGTGCTACTCGCGCCCTACCTGCGCAAGTTCGGCCAGTTCACGGTGCCCGACTTCCTCGGCGTGCGCTACGAGGGCAACGCCGCGCGCATCTGCGGCGTGATCGTGCTGTTCAGCGCCTCCTTCACCTACATCGTCGCGCAGACCTTCGGGATCGGCATCATCACCTCGCGTTTCCTCGGCATCCCGTTCGAGGTCGCGATCTTCGTCGGGCTGCTCGGCATCCTGGTGTGCTCGATGCTCGGCGGCATGCGCGCGGTGACCTGGACCCAGGTCGCGCAGTACATCATCCTCATCATCGCCTATCTCACGCCCGTGGTCTGGCTGTCGACCCAGCTCTACGGTTTCCCGATTCCCGAGCTCACCTACGGGCAGGCGTTGAACGATATCGCCGAGCTCGAGAAGAAGCTCGGCATCCTCAAGCCGCACACCGCGGCCTACGTGGATGCCAAGGGCCAGTTCAGCTGGGTGGAATTCAACAACTTCTGGGCGCTCACGTTCACCCTCATGGTCGGCACGGCCTCGCTGCCGCACATCCTGATGCGCTACTTCACGACGCCCAACGTCCGCGATGCGCGCACCTCTGTGGGCTGGAGCATCTTCTTCATCTTCCTGCTCTACTTCACGGCGCCGGCCTATGCCGCGTTCGCGAAGCGCGAAGTGTACCGGGACGTGATCGGCCAGCAGATCTCGCAGCTGCCGGCGTGGGTGCAGAACTGGTCGCAGGTCGGCGGGCTGCTCACGATCAAGGACGCGAACAACGACGGTATCCTGCAGCTCTCCGAGTTCATCATCAACCAGGACATCATCGTGCTGTCGATGCCGGAGATCGCGGGCCTGCCCTACGTCATTTCCGGGCTGGTCGCGGCCGGCGGCCTGGCGGCGGCGCTATCCACCGCGGACGGGCTGCTGCTCGCGATTGCCAACGCGCTCAGCCACGACGTCTATTACAAGCTGATCGATCCGAAGGCCTCCACGGTGCGCCGCCTGGTCGTCGCGCGCGTGCTCCTCGTCGGCGTCGCGATCATCGGCGCGGCGGTGGCCGGAACGCGGCCCGCCGGCATCATCCAGATGGTGGCCTGGGCGTTCTCGCTCGCTGCGGCCGGATTGTTCGCGCCACTGGTGCTCGGGATCTGGTGGAAGCGCACCACCGCGATTGGCGCGATCCTCGGCATGATGAGCGGGTTCATCGTCTGCGTGGTCTACCTCGTCGGCACGCGCTATTTCGACATGCCGTTGTGGTTCGGCATCCGCAACATCTCGAGCGCGCTGTTCGGACTGCCCGTGGCGTTCATCGTCACCTGGGTGGTCAGCCTGATGACGCAGGCGCCTTCGAAGGAGATGCAGGACTTCGTGGATTCGATACGCACGCCCAAGGGCGAGCTCGCCTGGGTCAAGGGGCAGCAGCACGAATAACAAGCGCCTCGGCGTTGCCGCGCGAAAGGCTCGCTCGACGCGGGCCTTTCCATTTTCGAGAAGCTGGGGGGGATAAGGGGCTCTACCAGTGCATCGCCGAGAAGCAGAACAACGGCACCTACAAGGTCGCGTTCTGATCGGCTAGCAGTTCTCTCGCCACCCCTGCGCCGCGCAGGCGCCCCTGCAGCTCCTGGCTCACCGCGATCATGCGGAATCGCACCGCCCCGTAGACCACCTCCTCGTCGAGCTCGCGGTAGCTGGCGTGGATCGGCAGCGTGTCGAAGAGCCGCTTGGCCGAGTGGTCGGCGACGTCGAGCGCCTGCCGCGGCGGACCGAGACTCGCCTCCCGGAAGCGCGACGCAAACGACGCGAGCACGTCGCTCCAGCCGCCGGGCCGGTGCGCCGGCGCGGGCAGCGAGGCAAGAATGGCCGGATAGAGGCCGGCAAGCGCCTCGCACAGGCGGGAATGTTCCCCGGGCGCGACGTGGGGCCGCAACTTGCCCTCGGCGACGATCAGCAGATCGCCCAGAACGGCAGCGAACGATTCCCACCGGCAGCGGTCGAGCGCATCGAGAAACGGCTTTTCCGTGAACAGCGCGTAGCTCGCCAGCCCGGTCTTGCCGCGGCAATAGTCGATGGCGCATTTCTGGGCGATGAGCGCGGCCCGCTCCGCAAGATAAATCCGGAGCGCTTCCGCGGTTGCGATCGGCGCCGGCCGCAGGCGCGCCTTCAGTCGCCCCCAGAATCGCGCCAACGCGCCGCCAGGCGCGGCCTCGCCGAATGCTGCCGGTAAATTCGCCATGATGCGCATGGTAGCGTAGACGCGCGTCCGGCAGTGTAAACTCGACGCTATGTCAGCCCAGGGCATCTGGTGGCCGTACTGGTATTTCCATTTCCCGAACTACGCCCTGGCGTTGCTGTTCTGGACGCTGATCGGGCGCTTCCTGTTCGAGCTCTTTCTCCCGCCGGACTCGCCCAACTACATCTTCCGCTGGTTCCGGCGCCTGACCGACTGGCTCCTGCAGCCGGTCGCCTTCATCACCCCCGCCATCGTTCCGCGGCTGGCGCTGTCGCCGATTGCCGCGTTCTGGATCGCGATCGTCCGCATCGCTTTCTTCGCGGTCCTTTATGCGGCGGGCCTTGCGCCGCGCGTGCCGGGAAATTGAGCAGGAGAGCCCATGCTCGACCGCCAGACGCTGCTCCTGATGATCATCGGCCTGTGCATCGTTAACGGGGTGTTCTCGCCCTACCTGAACATCGCCATCCCCATCAGCGCCGCGCTGCTGCCGGAGCTCTTTCCACGCACCGCGGAGTGGGTATTGTTTTGGGGTTCAATCCTGCTCTCGAGCGCAACGCTCCTCTTCAGCGGCGTGCCGGCGGCGCTCTACGAGCGCCTGGTCGACCGCGACGCCGAGAGCACAGTGTCGATGTGGATCTGGCTTGGCGGAGCCGTGTTGCTGTCGGCTCCCGGTGTGACGAGATTCTTCTAGTTATCGCGGCCCCCCTGCTGAACGCCGACCGGCGGGACGCTGCCGTCGATCTGCTAAAATTCGCCCACCGCGGAGAGGTGGATGAGTGGTTTAAGTCGCACGCCTGGAAAGCGTGAGTACGGCGAAAGCCGTACCGCGGGTTCGAATCCCGCCCTCTCCGCCAAGAGGTCAGGCTTCACCGAGGCCTGACCTCTTGGCGAATGAGGGCGCATGAGAACCCCGGGTTCGACAACTCCTGATATATTCTGACGGCAGGTCTTTCCGGGAAGGAAGCACGATGGGGGGGATTTCGCGAGCGCAAGCGCGCCGCATCGTCGAGCAGGTGCGCGGCTCGCCCGCGACGCGCGTCAAGGTGGCGGTCTCCGACACCGACGGTGTGCTGCGCGGCAAGTACCTGCACAAGGAAAAGTTCCTCACGGCCGCCGAATCGGGCTTCGGCTTCTGCAACGTGGTCTTCGGCTGGGACGCAAACGACCAGTGCTACGACAATACCACCTGGACGGGCTGGCACACGGGCTTTCCCGACGCGCTCGTGCAACTCGACCTTTCCACCTTCCGGCGCGTGCCCTGGGACGACAACGTGGCGTTTTTCCTCGGCGAATTCGTCGAGACCAACGGCAAGCCGCTCCCCGTGTGCCCGCGCCAGCTCTACAAGCGCGTGCTCGCGCGCGCGGAAAAATTGGGCTTCCAGGTGCTCGCGAGCCTGGAATACGAGTGGTTCAATTTCCGCGAGACGCCGCAAAGTTTCGCGGCCAAAGGCTACGTGCGTCCCGAGCCGATCACGCCGGGCATGTTCGGCTACTCGCTGATCCGTGCCGGGCAGAACCAGCCGTTCTTCCGCGCCCTCATGGAGGAGATGCCGGCGTTCGGGGTGCCGGTCGAAGGCCTGCACACGGAGACCGGGCCGGGGGTCTTCGAGGCGGCGTTGCTCTATGCGCCCGGCATCGAAGCGGGCGACCGGGCCATCCTCTTCAAACAGGCAGCGAAGGAGATCGGGAGCCGCTTCGGCATCATGCCGAGCTTCATGGCGAAGTGGAACACGCAGTACCCCGGCTGCTCGGGCCACATCCACCAGAGCCTTTCGGATGGCAAGCGCAACCTGTTCTACGACGCGCGCCATCCGCACCGCATGTCGAAGCTCTTTGAGAGCTACCTCGCGGGGCAGCTCGCGCTCCTGGAGGACATTCAGGCGATGGTTGCGCCGACGGTGAACAGCTACAAGCGGCTGGTCGACGGCATGTGGGCGCCGGTGAAGCGCAGCTGGGGCGTGGACAACCGCACCGCGACGCTGCGCGTCATTCCCGGCTCGCCCAAGTCCACGCGGCTGGAATCGCGCTGCCCCGGCGCGGACGTCAATCCCTACATCGCGCTCGCGGCTTGCGTCGGCGCGGGACTCTGGGGCATCGAGAAAAAGCTCAGGCTCAAGGACGCGCCGCTCTCGGGCGACGCGGCGGCGGCGGCGAAGATCCCGCGCCTGCCGCGCAACCTGATGGAGGCGACCGCGAACCTCAAGCGCTCGGGGGCCGCACGCGAGCTTTTCGGCGAAACCTTCGTGGACCACTTCGCGCGCACGCGCGAGTGGGAATGGCGCCAGTTCCAGGACGCGGTGACCGACTGGGAGCTGAAGCGCTATTTCGAGATCATCTGATGGCGGTCCACACGTTCGCATTTCCGACCACGATTCACTTCGGGCCGGGTGCGAGGAAGCTCGTCGCGGCACATCTCAAGGAAGCGGGTTGCAAGCGTCCCCTCGTCGTCACCGACACAGGCATCGCGGCGCTCCCGGTGCTGGCCGAGTTTGTCGCCACGCTCGAGGGGCTCGAGGCGAGCGTGTACTCGGGCGTGCAGGGTAACCCGGTCGCCTCCCAGGTCCGCGCAGGCGTGGATGCGTACCGGGCGCACCGCGCCGATTCCGTGGTCGGCTTCGGCGGTGGCGCCGCTCTCGACGTGGCGAAAGTCGTGGCGCTTATGGCGGTGCACCCGGGCGACGTGCTCGAGTATGCGTGGGACCACCCCGGGGTGCGGCCGATCGAGAAGCCGCTGCCGCGCATCGTCGCGCTGCCCACGACCGCAGGCACCGGCAGCGAAGTCGGACGCTCCTCGGTCATTTCCGAGGACGCGACGCACGTAAAGCGCATCGTGTTCTCGCCCGCCCTTCTGGCGAAGGCCGTGTTCGCCGACCCCGAGCTGACGCTCGCGCTCCCCGCCTCCATCACCGCGGCGACCGGGATGGACGCGCTCACTCACAATATCGAGTCGTATCTCTCGTCCACGTACCATCCGTTTTGCGACGGCATCGCGCTCGAAGGCGTGCGCATCGCAGCGCGCGCGCTGCCGCTGGCCGTGAAGCAACCGGGGAACCTGCAGGCGCGCAGCGACATGCTCATGGCCTCGATGATGGGCGCGATCGCATTCCAGAAAGATCTGGGAGCGGTGCATTCATGCGCGCACGCGCTCTCCACCGTCGCCGGCCTGCACCACGGGCTTGCGAACGGCGTAATGATCGACCACGTAATGCGCTTCAACCGCGAAGCGGCCGCGGCGAGGATGGCTGAGCTGGCGCGCGTCGCCGGCGTGACGGACCTCGTCGCGTGGTTGACCGCTCTCAAGGCGGACCTCGGCATCCCGGCGCAGCTCGGGACCCTCGGCGTCAAGCAGGAGCACGTGCCGCGGCTCGCCGAGATCGCGTTCGCCGATATCTGCCACCGGACCAACCCCCGCTCCTGCACGAAGCAGGACTTCCAGACCCTCTTCGCCGGCGCGCTATGAAGCGGCGGCTGCGGATCGGCGTCTCGGCACGCATCCAGTACGGCGATGCGTCGAAGCTCGGATACCTCAAGAAAAACCTCTATTTCCTCGAGCAGGCCTTCGCGCGCTGGCTGCAATCGGCGGGCGTGCTGGTCTACCTCGTCCCCGACGTCGTTGACCGCGCCTCGAGCGCTCTCACGCTCGCCGACTACGCGGACGAACTGGACGGGTTTGTGCTGCAGGGCGGCTCGGACATCTCGCCCCAGACCTATGGCGAAACGCCGCTCAGGCGCGAGTGGGGCGGCGACCCCGAGCGCGACCGCTACGAACTCGAGCTCCTCCACCGTTTTCTCGACGCGAGGAAGCCCGTGCTGGGCATCTGCCGCGGCCTGCAGCTCATCAGCGTCGCGCTCGGTGGCACGCTCTACCAGGACACCGAAACGCAGAAGCCCGGCGCCCAGGCGCACCGCGACCCCGCAGTGTACGACGACAAGTACCATGACGTCGAAATCCTTCCCGAGACGAGGCTTGCCGCGCTCTACCCGGGCGTCAAGCGGGCGAAAGTGAACTCGATCCACCACCAGGCGGTGAAGAGGCTCGGCGCGGGCCTTGTGGTCGAGGCGCGCTCGCTCGAGGACAAGGTGATCGAGGCGGCGCGGCTCGAGGGGCCGCAGTACGTCGCCGGCGTGCAGTGGCACCCCGAGTTCCTGCACGGCCGCGGCGCCGGCGTGCTCGATGCCGCGCCGCTGCTTGGCGATTTTCTCCAGGCGGTGCGTGAAAATTCTCAACCCCGCTGACGGCTCTCCGGTCGCCGAGGTTGCCGAAGACTCGGGCGCGGCGATTGCGGACAAATACGCGCGGGCACGCGCGGCGCAGCCCGCTTGGGCGGCGACGCCGGTCGATGCTCGTCTCGCCACGATCCGGCGTTTCAAGGGCGAAGTCGCGCGGCGCAAGGCTGATCTTGCGCACACGCTCACGCGCGAGATGGGCAAGCCTATCCGCCAGTCGGGGAACGAGCTCGATGCGCTCGCCGGCCGGCTCGATTTCTTCCTCGAGCACGCGGCGCGCGCGCTTGCATCCGAGACGGTGCTCGAGGAGCCGAAGCTGCGCGAGCGCATCACGCACGAGCCGCTCGGCGTGGTGGCGAACATCTCGGCCTGGAACTACCCCTATTTCGTCGGCTCGAACGTTTTCGTGCCCGCGCTGCTTGCGGGAAACGCCGTGCTCTACAAGCCCTCGGAACACGCCGCGCTCACGGGCCTTGCGATCGGCGAGATGATGCAGGCGGCCGGCGTGCCCGCGGACGTCTTCGCGGTGGTGAGCGGCGCGGGCGCGGCGGGCGCGGCGCTCGCCGCCCAGGCGGTGGACGGCGTGTTCTTCACCGGCTCCTACGTGACGGGGGCGCGGATCGCGGCAGCGTGCGCGCCGCGCATGGTGAAGCTGCAGCTCGAGCTGGGCGGCAAGGATCCCGTCTACGTTTGCGAGGACGCCAACGTCCGGACGGCGGCGGAATCCGTCGCCGACGGGGCAATGTACAACGCGGGGCAGAGCTGCTGCGCGGTGGAGCGGATCTACGTGCACCAGCGCATTCACGACGCCTTTGTGGACGCGTTCGTCGCTACCGTGAAAGGCTACCGGTGCGGAGATCCGATGGACGAGGCGACCTACCTCGGGCCGCTCGCGCGCGCGGCGCAGCTGACGGTGCTCGAGCGCCAGGTCGCGGACGCCGTCGCCAAGGGCGCGAAGCTGCTGCTCGGCGGCAAGCGCATCGCGCGGCCCGGCAACTGGTTCGAGGCGACCGTGCTCTCCGGCGCGGACCACTCGATGGAGCTGATGCGGGAGGAAAGCTTCGGCCCGGTGATCGGCATTCAGAAGGTCGCTGACGACGCGGAGGCGGTGCGGCTCATGAACGACACCGAGTACGGGCTGACCGCGGGCGTCTACACGCCGGATGAGGCGCGCGCACGCGATATCCTCGCGAAAATCCGCTCCGGCTCGGTCTACTGGAACTGCTGCGACCGCGTCAGCCCCCGGCTGCCCTGGTCGGGCATCGGGCATTCCGGGGTCGGGCTAATCCTGTCCACCTACGGCATCCAGGCCATGACGCGGCCCAAGGCCTGGCACCTGCGTGGCGCATGAGCGTCCTCGCGCAGCGGCTCGCGCGTGAGAGCCGGTTCGACCGGTCGCGTTTCCTGCGCTTTTTCGTTGGCGGCGAACCGGTGGGCTGGCTGCGGCCGGCGCTTGGCGCGCGCCTGAAGCGCTGGTCGGACTTGTTCGACTCCCGCGCCGGCGAGGTGCACCTCGCGAGCCGCCTTGCGACGACCGACGAGCGCAGCGAGGCGCTGGCGCGCATCGTGCACGAGCTCACCGACGAAGGGTGGGTGGCCGGATGGCGCGGCGAGAGCTATGCGATTTCGACCGCGCCGGCCGGGCCGATTTTGTTCCGCATCGAGCGCGCAGCCGTGCGCCCGTTCGGCCTGCCTTCGCTCGCCGTGCACATCAACGGCATCGCCGCCGGCGACCCCAAGAAACTCTGGATCGCCCGCCGCAGCCGGACCAAGCCCACCGACCCGGGGATGCTCGACAATCTGGTCGGGGGGGGCGTGGGCGCGGGGTTGAGCGCGCAGGACGTCCTGGTCAAGGAAGCCTGGGAGGAAGCGGGAATCGAAGCCGCGCTCGCGTGTAGCGTGGTGCGTGGCGGAACCGCTCGCATTCTCCGCGAAGTGGCCGAGGGCGTGCAGTCGGAGACCATCCTGGCCCACGACCTGGCGCTGCCGCCGGACTTTCAGCCGCGAAACCAGGATGGCGAGGTGGAGGAATTCCGCCTCGCGCCGGCGGAGGAGGTTCTCGCGCTCGCTCGCGACACCGAGGAATTCACCCTGGATGCAGCCCTGGTGACTCTCGATCACTTCCTGCGCACTGGCGCGATTTCACTCGCCGACCCCCCCTACGCGGGCCTTGCACGGTGGTTCGCCTGACGCGCGCGACCTCGAGCTCGCGGCCCGTGCACACTATCCCGGCCACGGCGCCTTCAACATCGGGCGCGCGGTAATGCGCTCGCCCGACACCTCGATCTCATAGCGGCCGCGCAGGACCTCATCGCGGGTCTCGGGCCGGGCGCCGTGCACGTAGCCCATCCCGACCATGGCCGCGAGCGCCGCGCTGTATCCCACCGAGTTGATCTCGCCCACCGGCGCGCCGTCCCTGAGGATCGGCTCACCGCCCCACGCGAAGAGCTTCGTCGCGGGAAACACGAAAGTCACGAGGCGCTTCTCGAGCGCCTCGCGCGGCGCGCGCGCGAGCGCATCGCGTCCGACGAAATCTCCCTTGTCAAGGTTCACCGCGAAACCCAATCCCGCTTCCCAGGGCGTGAAATCGGGCGAGAGTTCGACCGGAAAAGCGCGTCGTCCCGCTTCGAGGCGCAGCGCGTCGAGCGCATAGTAGCCGCAGTCGCGCAGGCCGAGGTCGCGCCCGGCGGCGTGAAGCGCGTCGTAGAGCGCGGCCGCCTTCTCCACCGGCACATAGAGCTCGCCGCCCGCCCCGCCGACATAGGACACCTCCGCTTTCCGGAAGCCGAGCCGGACCGCATCGAGCCGGGCAAGCAGCGCCGGCGCGCGCGGGCCCATGACCGAGAGCACCGACCAGCCATCGGTCACGTCCTCCACCACCACATCTTCGCCTTCGCGCAGGTGCCGCCTGATCCAGGCTGCGTCGCGCACCGGCTGCGCCGTGCCGGTGACGACGAGGAAATCCTCGGTCCCGAGCCGGTGCACGGTGAAGTCGGATTCGAAGCCGCCCTTCGCGTTGAGCATCGCGGTGTAGATGACGCGTCCCACGGGCACGTCGACGCGGTTCGCGCACAGGCGCTCGAGCACGCCACGCGCATCGCGCCCGCGCACGAGGAGCTTGCCGAAGGACGTCTGGTCGAAAACGCCCACGGCGGCGCGCACGGCACGCTGCTCCTCGATCACCGCATCGAGCCAGCCGGGCCGGCCGAGCGTGTACTGCATTTCGGGCTTTTCGCCGGCCCGCGCGAACCAGTTGGCGCGCTCCCAGCCCATCTTGGAGCCGAAGCACGCTGCCTTCGATTTCAGGCGCTCGTAGAGGGGCGAGGTCCGCAGGGGGCGCCCCGATTCCAGCTCGTGCCGCGGCCAGCGCATGGCGTAATGCAGCCCGAGCGTCTCGACAGTGCGCGCCCTCAGCCAGTCCGTGTCGGCCGCGTAGGCTCCGAAGCGCCGGATGTCCACCTCGAAGAGATCCATCGGCGCTTCGCCGCCGACGATCCATTCCGCGAGGAGCTTGCCCGCGCCGCCGCCGTTGGCGATGCCCGCGGAATTGAAGCCTGCGGCGACGAAATAGTTGCGCACCTCGGGCGCCTCCCCGAGGATGAAGGTGCCGTCGGGCGTGAAGCTCTCGGGGCCGTTCAACAGCATCTTGATGCCCGCCACCTCGAGCGCGGGGACGCGGTGGATGGCCGCATCCATCAGCGGCTGGAATTGCTCCCAGTCCTCGGGCAGGCGCTGGAACTCGAACTTCTCCGGGATGCCGTCCATGCCCCAGGGCTTCGCCCGCAGCTCGAAGCCGCCCATGAGGAGGCCGCCGACCTCCTCCTTGAAGTAGATGCAGCCGTCGGGGTCGCGCATCACCGGCAGCATCGGGCGCACGCCCGCGATGCGATCGGTGACGATGTAGAAGTGCTCTGCCGAATGGAGCGGCACGTTTACGCCGGCGAGCGCGCCGAAAGCGCGCGCCCACTGGCCGGTGCAGTTCACCAGCACCTCGCAGGCCACTTCCCCGGCCGTGGTGGTGACGCCCGCCACGGCGCCGCTGGCGAGCTTCACGCCGGTCGCCCTCACGCCCTGCGCGATCTTTACCCCGCGGTTGCGCGCGCCCCTGGCAAGCGACTGGGTGAGATCGGCGGGATTCGCCTTTCCATCCTGTGGGAACCAGAGCGCGCCCCGCAGGTCGTCCACGCGCAGCAGCGGCCATTTGTCCGCCGCCTCGCGCGGCGAGATCAGGTGCACCTCGATGCCGAAGCTGCGCGCCATCGCGGCCTGGCGCTGGTAGACGATCCAGCGCTCGGGCGTCTTCGCGACGTTCACGCTGCCGCACTGAAGCCACCCGGTGGCGAGCCCGGTTTCGGCCTCAAGCGACGCGTAGAGCCCGATGCCGTACTGGCTCATGCGGGTCATCGAGCGGTTGGGGCGCATCTGTCCGATGAGCCCCGCAGCATGCCAGGTGGTGCCGCAAGTGAGGCTGCCCTGCTCGAGCAGCAGCACGTCGCGCTTGCCGAGCTTCGCGAGGTGATAGGCGACGCTCGTCCCGGCGATGCCGCCGCCGACGACCACGATCTCCGCGTGCGGTGAAATAGCGCTCATAGCCTGAGCGCGATCACGCCGGCAGCCACGGCGACCGCGCCGCTCAGCCGAACGCGTATGTGGCCTTCTCTCAGGATGTAGGCGCCGATCAGCGCGGCGAAGATGACCGACGTTTCGCGCAATGCCGCGACCGCCGCGACCGGGGCGCGCGTCATCGCCCAGAGCGCAATGCCGTAGGCCGCGGCGGAAAGCACGCCGCCGGTCAAGCCGCGCGCCCAGTAACGGCGCCCGTATTCCAGGAACTGCCTGCCGCGGAGCGCGAGCACCACCAGGGGAAACGGCAGGCAGTCGAGCACGAAGATCCAAAGCACGTAGCCCGCGGGGCTGCCCGAGAGCCGCACGCCCGCTGCGTCCACGAGAGTGTAGGCGGCAATGATCACCGCGTTGGTGAGCGCCCAGCCGGTCGAGACGCGCGAGGTGCGCCAGTGAAACTTCGTAAGCCCGAGCGAAAGCACGCCGCCGCCGATGAGGAGCACGCCCGCCCAGATTGCAGGCCTTGGCACCTCTCCGAGCCACGCCAGCGCACACACCGCGACGATGAGCGGAGCGACGCCGCGCATGATGGGGTAGCCGTGCGAAAGGTCGCCTGCCCGGTACGCGCCCACCAGCGCAATGTAGTAGGCGACATGAAGCGCGACCGATGCGGCGAGATACGGCCACGCGGAGCGGGCCGGGGGCGCGACGAAGAATATGAAAGGCATCGCGGCGGCACCGGCGCCCACGATGAAGATCGTCGTGTCGAGCAATACGTCGTCGCTCGACTTGATCATGGCGTTCCAGGTCGCGTGCAGGAGCGCCGCGCCGAGCACCGCGAGCGTTACACCCAGGCTCAGCTCAGGCATCTGTGACGGCGCGGCGGCGGGTTGACGTCGCCTTCGGCAGCCTCGTTCGTGCTCATTTCCAGGCTGTGCGCGGCATCAGGGCGCTTCACCGCGCCGGATGCGCGCCTGAGTATCCTCGATGCGAGGCGTGATGTCGTCGCTCCTCACGCGGACCTGCACCGCGCGCACGCCGAGCCAGCCGAAGTTGCCATGGTAGTGCCAACTCGGCCGCGCGGCACCGCCTCGACCGGGCCGCGGTAGACGCGCGCATAACTGAAGTTCATGTGCCTTTACCTCAGGTTGCAGGTTGTCCACAATCCGGAATAAACTATTCAGATTCGCGTTGCCGGAGCACCAGCACTGTAATCCAATCTACACCGACCTAGCATAGTATTCATTGCGCCCGCTTATGCCAGATAATAGTCTCGCGTCACCTCACATGGAGATCTTTATGCACAGGCTATTCCGGAAACTGTTTGCCGCCGTGGCGGCCGTGGTGCTGGCTGCGATTACCGGCGCCGCCGGCGCACAGAAAATCCAGCTCCTGGTGTACACCGCGCTGGAGACCGACCAGATCAAGGCATACCAAGAGAGCTTCAACAAGTCCTACCCGAACATCGAACTCAGGTTCGTGCGCGACTCGACCGGCATCATCACAGCCAAGGTTCTGGCCGAGAAAGCGAACCCCCAGGCCGACATCGTGATCGGCGTCTCGGCGTCGAGCATGGCCGTGTTCGACAACGAGGGGATACTGCTGCCTTATGCGCCCAAGGGGCTGGACAAGATCCTGCCCCAGTATCGCGACAAGAAGAACCCTCCGGCCTGGGTGGGGATGGACGTCTACGGCGCGGCCGTGTGCTTCAACACCGTCGAGGCCGCCAAGCGCAAGCTCCCGAAGCCCCAGTCCTGGAAGGATCTGACCAACCCCGTGTACAAGGGCCAGGTCGTCATGCCGCATCCCTCGTCGTCCGGAACCGGATATCTGGACGTCATCGGCTGGCTGCAGATGTGGGGTGAACGCGACGCGTGGAAGTTTATGGATGCACTGCACGAGAACATCGCGCAGTACACCCACTCGGGCTCCAAGCCCTGCCGTCAGGCTGGGGCCGGCGAGTTTGTAATCGGCGTCTCGTTCGAGTATCGCGCAGTCACGACCAAGAAAGCCGGCGCGCCTATCGACATCATCTTCCCGAGCGAAGGCCTGGGCTGGGACCTGGAAGCGAGCGGCATCGTGAAGGGGACCAAGAAGCTCGAGGCAGCGAAGAGCCTGATGGACTGGCTCGCCACCCCGGGCGCAATGGAGCTGTATGCGAAGAACTTCGCCGTGCTGGCGATGCCCGGCATCGCGAAGCCGCTCGACTTCATTCCGGCGGATTACGAGAAGCGCCTCGTGAAGAATGACTTCTCCTGGTCGGCGAAGAATCGCGACAGGGTGCTCGCCGAGTGGAACAAGCGCTACAACGCCAAAGCCGAGCCGAAATAGCCCGGTCCCTCCGGATCGACAGAACGCCGGCGCCCTCGATTCCCGGGCGCCGGCGTTTTTCGTGCCGCACTCCGCGGGAAGCACCGGGCAGGAGCGAACGAGCATGAATTCACCCCGCGCGGAAGCCCTGCGCATCGAGCACTTACGCAAGCAGTTCGGCTCGTTCACCGCGCTGGAGGACATCAACCTCGCGGTCCACAAAGGCGAACTCATCTGCTTTCTCGGACCGTCGGGGTGCGGCAAGACGACGCTCCTCAGGATCATCGCCGGCCTCGAGACGCAGACCGCCGGCGCGATCATCCAGAATGGCAGGGATATCTCGCGGCTGCCGCCGATGGGACGCGACTACGGAATCGTGTTCCAGTCGTACGCGCTGTTTCCGAACCTGACGACCTTCAACAACGTGGCGTACGGGCTCGTCAACCGTAAGTCCCCGAAGGACGTGATCGCCGCGCGCGTGGCCGAGCTGCTCGCGCTCGTCGGCCTTTCCGACAGCGGGGACAAGTACCCGAACCAGCTCTCCGGCGGCCAGCAGCAGCGCATCGCTCTCGCGCGCGCGCTTGCGACCTCGCCGGGATTGCTCCTGCTCGACGAGCCGCTCTCCGCGCTCGATGCGCGGGTGCGCGTGCGCCTGCGGGGCGAGATCCGCACGCTGCAGCGCCGGCTCGGCGTCACCACCATCCTCGTCACTCACGACCAAGAAGAGGCGCTCTCGATCGCCGACCGCGTCGTCGTGATGAACCAGGGCACCATCGAGCAGGTCGGCACACCCGACGAGATCTATCTCGACCCCGCATCGCCCTTCGTCGCCGACTTCGTGGGCAAGACCAACCTGCTGCCCGCGACCGTCATTGACGGCGCCGGATTGAGAATCGGCAGCCTGACCCTCGCCGGCGTCAGCCTTCCGCCCGGGACGCCCTCCGGCGCGGCGGTTTCCGCGTTCACGCGTCCCGAGGACGTGATCGTTCGTGCTGCAGGCGAGACGCTCGCGAATTCCGCCGCCGGCCGCATTGAGAGCATCGAGTTCCTGGGCGCGCACTGCCGGCTCGCGATCCGCGTCGAGGGGATCGAGGGCTCTCCGGTCTATGCGGACTTTTCAATGCGCGGTTTGCAGTCGCACGGCCTGGCGGCCGGCAAGGCGGTGCGTGTGGCGGTGCTCAGCGAGCGCGTGCGCGTGTTCGCGGCGCAGGGCGCGCCGGCCGCGACCGGGGGTGGCGCGTGACCGCAGTCTTGTCGCCGGGCATGTTTGGCGCGGCCGACGTGCGCCAGCGCGTGCACTGGACTGACCGCGTCGGACATCTCGCGCTGCTGCTGCTCGGGATCCTGCTCGGGCTGCTGCTGCTGGCGCCGATCTGGATGATCCTCGCGAAAAGCGTCGAGGACCGCCAGGGCGACTTCGTGGGCCTCAGGTACTTCATCGAGTACTTCCAGACGCCCGCGCTGATGCAATCCATCTGGAACAGCGTGTGGGTCTCGGGCCTCGTGATGCTGATCACGGTGCCGGCGGCTTTCGCCTTCGCCTACGCACTCACGCGGAGCTGCATGCCCCTCAAGGCGCTGATGCGCAATATTGCGCTCATCCCGCTGCTTGCGCCATCGCTGCTCTCCTCGATCTCGTTCATCTTCTGGTTCGGCAACCAGGGTCTGCTCAAATCCTGGCTCGGCGGAGCCCAGATCTACGGCGCGCCGGGAATCGTGCTGTCCCTGTGCTACGCGACTTTCCCGCATGCGCTGATGATCCTCATCACCGCGCTTTCGCTCACCGACGCGCGGCTCTACGAGGCGGCGGATTCCATGGGCACCAGCACGCTGCGCAAGTTCTTCACCATCACGCTGCCCGCAGCCAAGTACGGCTTGATCAGCGCGTCGATGGTGGTCTTCACCTACGCCATCTCCGACTTCGGCGTGCCCAAGGTGATCGGCGGCAACTTCAACGTGCTGGCGACCGACATTTTCAAGCTCGTGATCGGCCAGCAGGACTTCTCCAAGGGCGCGGTGGTCGCGATCATGCTGCTGGTGCCGGTCGCGGTCACCTACGTCGTGGATCACCTGGTGCAGAGGAAGCAGCAGGCGCAGCTCACCGCGCACTCGGTGCCGTACGTGGCGAGGCCCTCGCGTGGCTTCGACATCGCGATGACCGCATTCGTCTGGCTGGTGAGCCTGTTGATGCTCGCGGTTCTCGGCATGGCGATCTACGCTTCGTTCATCAAGCTCTGGCCCTACGACTTCAGCCTGGTGCTGGGGCACTACCGGTACGGCCTCATCGACTCCGGCGTATTCGTCTCGTACCTCAACAGCGTCAAGATGGCGTTCTGGTGTGCAACCGCTGGAACGGTGGTCGTGTTCTGCACCGCGTACCTGCTCGAGAAGACGCGCGGCATGGACTGGCTGCGGCCCATCGTGCGCCTGTTCGCGGTGCTGCCGCTGGGCGTGCCGGGCCTGGTGCTGGGTCTCGGATTCATTCTCTTCTTCGTCCAGGCGTCGAATCCGCTGCACTTCCTCTATCACACGATGGCGATCCTGGTGATCTCGACCGTTGTGCACTACTACTCGTCGAGCCATCTGACGGCGGTCACCGCGCTGAAGCAGCTCGACGCGGAATTCGAGGCGGTGTCGGCATCGCTGAAAGTACCGTTCTTCAAGACCTTCATTTCCGTCACGGTGCCCGTCTGCCTGCCGGCAATCCTCGAGATCAGCCGCTATCTGTTCATCAACGCCATGACCACGATTTCGGCGGCGGTATTCCTGTACTCGCCGAACACCACGCTTGCCGCGATTACGATCCTCAACCTCGACGAAGCCGGTGATATCGGCCCGGCCGCGGCGATGGCGACCCTGATCGTCGTCACCTCGTCCGCAGCGTGCCTGGTATATTACCTGCTTAACCGCCTGCTCGATCGCACGACTCAGGCCTGGCGAAGGCCGCTGGAACAGAACTAGGGGAAACACCATGACCACGAAAGACCCGATACTGCTGACCCCAGGACCGCTTACCACCTCGCTGCAAACCAAACAAGCGCAGGTGCGCGACTACGGGTCGCGCGACTTTGCGTTTATCGAGTTGACGGCGAGTGTGATCGCGCAGCTCAACGAGATCGTGCATGGCGGCGACAGCCATGCATGCGTGTTGATGCAGGGCAGCGGCACATTTTCGGTCGAGGCCGCGCTCGGCACCCTGATCCCGAAAAGCGGCAACGTGCTGGTTTGCGTCAACGGCGAATACGGCAGGCGCATTGCCAGGATCTGTGAGGTCATCGGCCGCAGGCACAAGGTCCTTCAGACCGCGGAGGACCAACCGACAACCGGGAAGATGGTCGATGAAGCGCTCGCCGCCGACTCGTCACTTACCCACGTCTCGATCGTGCACTGCGAAACCAGCACCGGCATACTCAACCCGCTCGAGGACATCGCCGCAATCGCCACCGCCCGCCGGCGCGCGCTTTTCATCGACGCGATGAGCTCGTTCGGCGCGCTCGAAATCGATGCGCGCCGCCTGCGCTTCGACTGCGTTGTCGCGGCCTCGGGCAAGTGCCTCGAAGGCGTGCCCGGCATGGGCTTCGCGATCCTGCGCAAGGAAGCGCTCGAACAGTGCCGGGGAAATTGCCATTCGCTGGCGCTCGACCTCCACGACCAATGGCAGTCGTACCTGCGCACCCGGCAGTGGCGCTACACGCCGCCGACGACCGTGGTGGCGGCGCTCGCCGAAGCGTTGAAGCAGTTTCAGGCGCAGGGCGGCGTCGCTGGCCGCGGCGCGCGTTACCGCAGCAATTGCGACATGCTGGTCAACGGCCTCGAAAAGCTCGGCTTCGTGTCGTTCCTGCCGCGCGCGATCCAGGCGCCGATCATCACGACCTGGCATGCGCCGGCCGATCCGAAATACAACTTCAACGCGTTCTACGGCAAGGTGCGCGAGCGCGGTTTCACGCTGTATCCAGGCAAGCTCACCCAAGTGGAGACGTTCCGCGTCGGCTGCATCGGCGCGATCGGCGGTACGGAGATGCGGCAGGCGGTCGATGCGATCGCCGCCGTCGTCAAGGAAATTGGCATCACCCAGCTCAAGCCCGCCGCGTCCGTGCGCGCAGTGGCTTGATAATTCCTGCAGGCGGCATCGGCGGCGCGGTGAAAGCGGTCGCCGACGCTCTCGAGGCAATCGGCGTCACTCGCACCGCGCCGCATAAAGCGGCGTGAGTGCGCCAGGGCCTCGTCCTGCGCGACGAGGAAGCGGCCGGTCGCGGCGCCGAGCCGGGGCGGAGCCGATGCGCTGTATGATCCGGCAAAGGCTCGATGATTTATGGACCTGCAGCTCGCCGGCAAGACCGCCCTTGTCACCGGCGCCTCGCGCGGCATCGGGCGCGCCATCGCCCTCGGGCTCGCGCGTGAAGGCGTCAAGGTGGCGGTCGCTGCGCGACGTGTGAATCTCCTCGAAGAGCTCGCCCGCGAAATCGTGGCGGCGCGCGGCGCCGAGCCGCTGATCATCGAAGCGGATCTGTACCGGGAGGGTTCCGCCGAGAAACTGGCGCAGGACGCAGCCACGGCCCTCGGGCGCGTCGAGATCCTGGTAAACGCCGCCGGCGGCAGCCGCCCTTACCCGTTCGAGGCGACCAAGGAGCAATGGGTGGAAGGGATCCTGGTCAATTTCGTCCGGCTCCGCGAGCTCTCCCACGCGGTGATCCCCGGCATGATTGCGAGCCGCTGGGGCCGCGTCATCAACATCACCGGCAGCTCCGAGCCGCGCGGGCTCAACGCCGCCAACTCGGCCAAGGCCGCGGTGCACGCGTGGGCCAAGGGCCTGTCGCGCGAGATGGCGCAGCACGGCATCACCATCAACTCGATCCAGCCCGGCCGCATCATGAGCGAGCAGATCGTGCGCTTTCACCCGACGGAGGAGGACCGGCGGAGATTCGCGCAGGAAAACATTCCCATGGGCCGCTTCGGCGAGCCGGAGGAGCTCGCCAACCTCGCGGTGTTCCTCGCCTCACCGCGCGCCGGCTACATCACGGGCACCGTGACGCCGGTCGACGGGGGCATGAGCCGCTTCGCGTTCTAGAACACCACGACCTGACGGACGGCCCGGCCTTCACGCAGCCGGTCGAAACCGGTGTTGATGTCATCCAGCCGCAGGACGCCGCTCAGCAGCCGATCCACCGGCAGCCGCCCCTGGCGGTAAAGCGCCACATAGCGCGGCAGATCGCGCACCGGCACGCAGGTGCCGATATAGCTGCCCTTTACCGTCCGCTCCTCGGCGACGAGGTTCACGATCGGCAGCGGCAGCGCCTGTCCCGGCGGCGGGAGCCCAGCGGTGACTGTGGTACCGCCGCGCCGGGTGATCTTGTAGGCGAGCTCGAGGGCCTTGACTGCGCCCGCGAACTCGAACGCGAAATCCACGCCGCCGCGTGTTACCGCTTTCACCTGGTCCACTGCGTCGGCCACCGCGGCGCTCACCGTGTCGGTCGCTCCGAGTGTTTTCGCAAGCGCGAGCTTCTCCTCCGCCAGATCGAGCGCGACGATGCGCGCCGCGCCCGCGGCGACCGCACCGAGCACGGCCGCGAGCCCTACGCCCCCCAACCCGATGACGGCCACCGTGGCACCCGCTGGCACCTTCGCCGTGTTTACCACCGATCCGACCCCCGTCAGGACCGCGCAGCCGAAGAGCGCCGCTTCCGCGAACGGCAGCTCGCGATCGACCTTGACGAGCGAGCGGCGCGATACGACGGCATACTCGGAGAACGCCGAGCAGCCGAGATGATGGTGGATAGGCTCGCTCCCGCGCATCAGCCGCCGCGCGCCAGATAGGAGCGTCCCCGCGGTATTGGCGGTGGCAGCCGGCTCGCACAGCGCGGGGCGGCCTTCCGAGCACGGCAGACAGTGACCGCAACTGGGCACAAACACCAGCACCACGTGGTCGCCCCGCGCCACGTCGTCCACGCCTCCCCCGCATTCCTCGACCACGGCGGCAGCCTCGTGACCAAGCGCCATCGGAGTCGGCCGCGGCCGGTCGCCGTTGATGACCGACAGATCGGAATGGCAAAGCCCGGCGGCTTTGATTTTCACCAGCACCTCGCCGGGGCCCGGCGGCGCGAGCTCCAGCTTCTCGATCGCAAGTGGCTGCGTTCGCGCGTAGGGCGGCTCCAGTCCCACCCGGTTCAGCACCGCGGCTGTGATTCTCATGGGTTGCCTCCACTTGTGGGATCCATCCGTCTATTGCCCCTCACCCCTTCCCCCTCTCCCGAGCGGAGAGGGGGAAAGTACAGTACGGAACTGATGTGCCCATCAGTTCCGCAACACTCAGAATTGCGGCTTCTCGGCGACCGCGCCGCGCTCGATAACGTAGAGCCTGTCCACCAGTCCCTGCGAATGCGTGTAATCCGATTCCGACAGCAGGATCGACAGCCCCTCGGCCTTGATCGCGCGCAGCACCTCGACCAGCCGCTGCGCGAGGGCAGGCGCGATGCCCTCGAACGGCTCGTCGAGCAGCAGCAGGCGCTCTCCCGCCATGAGCGCGCGCCCGAGGGCGACGAGCTTCTGCTGTCCTCCCGAAAGCTGCAGCGCGCGCCGCTGCGCAAGCGCCGCGACCTCCGGGATGAGAGCGTAGATCCAGGCGAGCCGCGGTCCGGCCCCGGCGCCGCCGGTGGCCCACACCGGGACCAGAATGTTCTCCTCGGCGGTGAGCTCCGGGACGAGCCGCCGGTCCTCCGGCATATAGCCGACGCGTAGACTTGCACGCCGGTGCGCCGCCGCTGAGGTGACGTCGGCCTCGCCGATGCGCACCGCGCCCCGCGACGGGGCGACCAGCCCCATGATCGACCGCATGAGCGTGGTCTTGCCCGCGCCGTTGCGCCCAATGAGACCCGCCATCGTCCCCTTCGCCACCGCGAGCGACACTGCGCGCAGGATCTGCGTGCGCTCGATGTGGACGTCGAGGCCGCTCACTTCCAGCATCAGCCCGCCCTCGCGCGATGGATCTCGGAGCCGATCACGAACCTGCGGACACCGGGGTCCTCCAGCACCTCGGCCACCGGCCCGTCGGCCAGGATGCGACCGTCGTAGAACGCGATGACGCGTGCGGCATAGCGCTCGACAATCTCCATGTCGTGCTCGACGAACAGGCATGCCGCGCCGCTCGCGCGCACCGGTCCCATCACCGTATCCATGAGCGGAAATTTCTCGTCGATCGCAACGCCGCTCGTGGGCTCGTCAAGCAGCAGCAGCGGGGGGGCGCTCACCGTCGCCATCGCGATGTCGAGGAGTTTACGCACGCCCTGCGGGAGCGTCGCGACGGGGTGCGCGGCGTGCTCCTCGATCGTGTAGCGGGCGAGCACCTCGCGTGCCTGGCGCTCGCGCCGGGTCGTATGCAGAGGGGCAATCCACCCGAGCGCCCCCTCGCGCAGCATGCCGAGCGCGATCAGCATGTTATCGAGCGCCGTCAACTCGCCGAACAGCTGCGAGACCTGGAAGGAGCGGCAGATGCCGGCGCGCACCACCCGCCGCGGCGGCATGCCGGTGATGTCGCGGCCGCGGAAATGGATGCTTCCCGACGTGGGCGTGAGGTAGCCCGTCACCATGTTGATGAAGGTCGTCTTGCCGGCGCCGTTCGCGCCGATCACGCCGACGATCTCGCCCTCCTCGACCGTGACGCTGACGTCCGCCGCGGCGGTGATCGCGCCGAAGCTTTTCGCAAGAGACTTGGTCGAGAGGATCGCGCTCATGCGGCCTTCCTCGCGAAGCGCTCCCGCAGCGACCACAGGCCCTTGGGCAGAAACAGGATGATCGCGAGCAGTACGGCGCCGAGCGAGAGCTGCCAGGTGTAAGGCGAGAGGTGCGACACGTAGCTCTTCACCAGCTCGAAGAGAAACGAGGCCGCAAGCGCGGCCCCGACGTGCGTGGTGCCGCCGAGCAGTACGACGAAAACGAATTCTCCGGAGGTCGTCCAGTACGCCATGTCCGGGCCGACGTGGCCGGTAGCGAGCGCCTGCAGCCCGCCGCCGAGGGCGGCAAGCACCGCGGCGAGGACGTACTTGGCGTAGATCACGCGCCGCACCGAAACGCCCAGGTACTCGACCCGGATCTCGTTCTCGCGGATCGCCTCGCCCGCGTAGCCCATGCCCGAGCGCAGGTAGCGCTGCAGCGCGATCGCGCAGCCGAACGCGACGAGCACCGTGAGTGCGTAGAGCCACCCCTTTACGCTCGCCTGCGGCGGACGAAAGCCCGCGAAGCTCGCCTGCACCACGTTGAAGCCGTCGGTCGAGCCGAGCGCCTGCGTCTTCGTGAGCAGGCCGTAGAGGATCATCGAGAACGCCAGCGTAAACATCGCGAAGAAGATCTCGCGATAGCGCGACAGCAGCAGCCCGAGCGCCGCCGCCACCGCCGCCGAGGCGGCCACGCCGAGCGCGAGCAGCACGAAGGCGTCGGTGATGCCCCAGTACTTGCCGGCCACGCCCGCCGCGTAGCCCCCGATGCAGTAGTAGAGTCCCTGGCCGAATGACACCAGGCCCGCGCGCATGAGGAGCAGCACCCCGAGCACGACGAGCGCATTCGCCAGCGCCACCGTGCCGACAAAGCGCAGCCAGTCCGGGAGCAGCGGACCCGCCGCGAGCAGCGCCAAAGCTGCCGCACCGAGACCGAGCGTCGAGCGATCGAGTCCCACGTCAGATTCTCCTCGCCGCCGCGTGCGCGAACAGCCCCTGCGGACGCACCGCGAGCACGAGCGCCATCACTCCGTAGATCACGAAGAGCTCCACCTCGGGCCACAAATGAACGCTCGCCGCGCGCGCAAGCCCGACGATGAGCGCCCCGACGAGGGCGCCTCCGATGCTTCCCAGGCCGCCCGTGACCACGACCGCGAACGCGAGCACGATCACCTCCACGCCGAGCCCGGTGGTGACCGAGATCGCGGGCGCCGTCAGCGCGCCGGCGAGCGCCCCGAGCACCGACCCGATTGCGAAGGTCACGACGAACACCCGCGTGACGTTGATGCCCAGCGCTGTCGCCAGCTCGCGGTCGTAGATGACGGCGAGGAGGAGCTTACCCTGCCGCGTACGATTCAAGCCCCACCACAGCGCGACCGCGAGCGCGGCCGACACCCCCACCAGCGCGAAGTCGTAGTTGGCGAAGCTCACCGGTCCGACCGTCGCCCGGCCCAGCAGCTGGTAGGGCTGGTAGGCGGAATACGACTCCACGCCCCAGACCAGCTTGATCAGGTCCTCGAGCACGAGCAGCACCGCGTAGGTGACGAGCACCATCACCACTTCGTCGCGGCCGTAGAACACGCGCAGCACGCCCCGCTCCACGGCAATCCCCACGACGGCGCCGGCCGCCAGCGCAGCTCCGACGAGCAGCAGGTAGCTCGCCGCCGGGACGTATCCGGCCTTGAAATACCATCCGATCGCGGAGGCGGCGGCGTACGCGCCGATCGCGTAAAGGCTTCCGTGCGCGAGGTTGAGGATGCGCATCACGCCGTAGACGAGCGTCAGCCCGGCGGCGACGATGAACAGCCAGGACGCGTAGATGACGCCGTCGACCAGAATCGCCGTGAGCTTGAGCATACGGCGCGCGGGCGGGCGCGCCCGGCGGGCGCGCCGCGCCTCCCGTCAGCGGCTCAGTTGCACTTCGCGCCCGGGAAGCCCTGCGCGATCCATTGCTCGCTCTTGACCCCGTCGGGCGGGTTGACGCACTCCGCCGGGTAGCGCTTGACCTCCACGATCACCGGCTTGCCGCCCTGCAGCGTGAAGCGGCCGTAGACCATCTCCTGGATCGCCTGGTGGCCGTTGCCGATCGCCATGCGCACCGTTCCGCTCGGCGCCTCGAAGCTCGAGCCCTTCAACGCCGCGATGATGTCGGCTTCCGACGGTTTCGGGTTCTTCGCCATCGCCCGGTCGGCGGCCGCCTTCAGCCCGAGGATCGCCTGGGCCATCTTGTACGACGGATAGGTGGGCCAGGTGTTGAAGCGGTTGAAATACTGCTCGCGGAACCAGCGGTTCAATGCGTTGTCCGGCGCGAACACGCCGTAGGGTCCGCGGCCCCCGATGACCGTGCCCTCGGCGATCTGCTCGGGGATGCGGAACATTGCGGTTTCGCCGGTCGTCAGTACTGCCGCCTGCTTGTCGAACACGCCGCGCGCCCTGCCCTGCTGCACGAAGCCCTCCATATCGCCGCCCCAGAAGCTCGAGTGCACGTACTGCGCCTCCTGCAGCATCAGCGCCGAGATTTCCGCGCCGAACTGCCCGGCGAAGAGCTTGGGCATCTGCGAGGTGCCGACCTGCACCCCAGGCTTGAGCTTCTGCAGCGAGGCAATGAAGTCGTTCCAGGAATCCTGGCCCCAGGCGTAATTCTGGTTGATGCCGTTCACCCGCGAGATGTTCGGGTTGAGCGACAGGATGTAGCGCGCGGCGCCCAGGCTGTCCATCAGCGCCGTCGGGCCGGTGCGGAAGAGATAGCTGTAGGAGCGCTCCTCGAACACGCGCGGGGTGCCGCAGTCGAAGAAGATCGTGAGCTTCTTCAGCTCCTCGGTGACCGGCGCGATCGCCAGGCAGTCGCCCGAGGAAATGTAGCCGATGACCGCATCCACGTTCTGCTTCTGCACCAGCGTGCGGTACTCGGTAACCTGCTTCGAGGGCCCGCCCGCCTCGTCCACCCACAGCGGCTGGATCGCGCGTCCCGCGATGCCCTTGGTGTTGTAGGGTGCGGGCAGGGTGCCCGCGTTGATGGCGTCCACCACCAGCTCCCCTGCATTCCGCGCCGGGATGCCGAACGGCCCGGCGGCGCCCCCGGAGAGAAACGTCACCAGTCCGAGCCTGTAGTCCTGCGCCCCTGCCGGCATCGAAAGCGTCGCTCCCAACGCCCATGCCAGGCAACTCATTGCTGCTGCTGTCAGCCGATTCATGGCACCCTCCTCCATTTTGCGTGGTCAAATCTCATCATACGCGGTAACGATCAACCTGCACCTGATTTCCGGTTGGCTACGCCGTCACGGGCCGGGGCGACCGGGATGGCAACAGCACGGCGGCGGCGAACATCAGCGCCGCCATCGCGGCCAGCGCGAAGAACAGGTACCTGAAGTCGCTGCTGTAGCGATGCATCAGCGCTACCAGAGGCACCGCGAACGCGCTCGCCCCGAACGAGAAGACGTAGCGCACGCCAAACACACGCGCGCGCCAGGCCTCGTCGGTGTAGGCGGCGACCATGGCGTCGTTGATCGGGATCTGGCCGAACACGAAGAACATCATCGCCAGCGCGATCACCAGCATCACGTAGTTGTCGAAGAATGCCGCCGCCAGCAGCAGAGGTGCCTGGAACCCCAGCACCGCAACCAGCACCGACTTCAACGCGCCACGGTCGAGGAAATGTCCGACCACCAGCTGCGCCACGGCCGCGAAGGCGTAGACGAAGGACACCAGGATGCCGATGCCGAGCGTTGTGCTCACCAGCGCCGTCAACCGCTCGTCGAAGACCTTGGGCATCGCGATCGTCGTGGAATTGAAGATCACACCGCCGAAGAGCGTCGTCACCGTCAGCACGGCGAAGACGCGGACGAGAAGCCCGCGGGAGAACCCCGTCCGCGCCGTCCCCGACGTCCGCTTCGCCTCGATTCGCGTCTCGGGAACCAGCAGGACGAAGGCGATCCCGATCGCGACCGACACCGCACCCGGGATGATGAACGCCGCGCGCCAGTCGATCCAGTGCGCGAGCGCGCCGGCAATCAGAGCCGCAAATGCCACGCCGAGATTGCCGTATACGCCGTTCACGCCGAGGACCTTTCCCACCTTGTCGCGCCCGCTCACCAGCATCGCGATGCCGACGGGGTGGTAGATCGCGCCGAACAGCCCCACCAGGGTGAGCGCCACGGCGATCTGCCACGGCGACTGCGTGAACCCCGTCAGGATCGACGCGGCCCCGATGCCGACGAAGAACACGACCATCATGCCGCGCCGGCTCCAGCGGTCGGCAAACCATCCGGCCGGCAGCGACCCGGCGCCGAACGCGATGAAGCCTCCCAGGGCGAGCGGCAGCATCTCGCTGTAGGAGCGGCCGAATTCTGGCGCCATCGCCAGCACCACCGTTGGATAGATCAGGAGGAACAGGTGGTCGAGCGCGTGCCCGAGGTTGAGAAACAGTACGCCGCTTCTTATTCGCTCCAAGGCTGTTTCCTCCTGTGCTGGCACGATCTCACTGCAAGGGGGGTGCGGGGGAGCGGGAAGGCTCCGAGAGCGTCATCGGGAGGGGGCCCGTTCCCCGCCGCTCGATCCCACCGCCGAGCGGATCTGCTCGAGCGCGGCCGGATCCTCGATGGTGGTGAGATCGCCCGGATCGCGCCCCTCGGCGAGCGCCTGGATCGACCGGCGCAGCAGCTTTCCGGAGCGCGTCTTGGGCAGCAGCGTCACGAAATGCACGCGCGCGGGGCGCGCGATCGCGCCGAGCTGCCTGTCCACGGTCTCGAGCACCGATTTCTCCTCCACCGCACGGCTCTCGGGGGTGGCGATGCGCGCCGCGTCCTTCACCACCGCGAACGCGAGCGGCATCTGCCCCTTCAGGTGGTCCGCCACCCCGACCACCGCGACCTCGGCGATATTGGGATGCGCCTGCACCGCTTCCTCGATCTCGCGCGTGCCGAGGCGGTGGCCGGCGACGTTTATCACGTCGTCGGTGCGGCCGAGAATGAAGTGGTAGCCCTCCTCGTCCCGGATGCCCCAGTCGAAGGTCGAGTACGCCAGTCTTCCCTGGAAGCTCCTGAAATAGGTGCTCACGAAGCGCTCGTCGTCGCCCCACACCGTGCTCATGCACCCCGGCGGCAACGGCGGCAGGATCGCCACCACCGCCTTCTCGCTGGGCGCCGCCTCGGTGGCGTCCGCCTCGCGCAGCAACTTGAGGTCGTAGCCGAAGACCGGGAAGCTCGGGCTGCCGAACTTGACGGGCGTCCGCTCCACCCCGGGCACGCTGGAGAGGATCGGCCAGCCGCTCTCGGTCTGCCAGTAGTGATCGATCACCGGGCGGCCGAGCTGCTCGGCAAACCAGCGGTGGGTCGGCTCGTCGAGCGGCTCGCCGGCGAGGAAAAGGTGCTTCAGCGAGCTCACGTCGTACTTGCGCAGGAATGCCGGGTCCTGCTTCTTCAGCACGCGCGCCGCCGTCGGCGAGGAGAACATGACCGCGACCTTGTTGTCGGCGACGATCTTCCACCAGATGCCGGCATCCGGCCGGATCGGCAGCCCCTCATAGAGGATCGTGGTCATGCCGCGGATCAACGGCCCGTAGACGATGTAGGAGTGGCCCACCACCCAGCCGATGTCGGAAGTGGTGAACATCGTCTCGCCCGGCTCCCCGCAGTAGATGTGCTTGAGCGAGGCCGCGAGCGCCACCGCGTAGCCGCCGGTGTCGCGCTGTGCGCCCTTCGGCCGGCCGGTGGTGCCCGAGGTGTAGAGGATATAGGACGGCTCGTTCGACTCGAGCCAGGCCACCGGGACCTGGTCGCCGAGATGCTTCTCCCGCAGCGCCGCGTAGTCGATATCGCGCCCCCCCGCGAGCTTGAGATCCGGGTCGAGCCCGCGGTTGAACACGACGACTTTCTCCGGCGGTGATTTCGCGAGACGAATTGCCTCGTTGAACATGGACTGATAGGGAATCGCGCGCCCGGCGCGCATGCCCCCGTCGGCGGTAATCATGAGCTTGGGACGCGCGTCGTCGATGCGCGTTGCGAGGCTGTGCGAGGCGAAGCCCCCGAAGACCACCGAGTGGATGGCGCCGATCCGCGCGCACGCGAGCATCGCGAACACCGCCTCCGGCACCATCGGCATGTAGATCAACACGCGGTCGCCCTTTCCCACCCCGAGCGAGCGGATCATGCCGGCGCAGCGGTTGACCTCCGCGTGCAGCTCCCGAAAAGTGAAAGTCGTCTGCTCCCCGGTCTCGGTGGAAATATAGATGAGCGCCTTCTGGCCGCCGCGCGCGGCGAGGTGGCGGTCCACGGCGTTATGGCAGAGGTTGGTCTGCCCGCCCACGAACCAGCGCGCGAACGGGGGCCGGCTGTAGTCGAGCACCTTGCCGAAGGGCCGCTGCCAGTCGACGAGCCGCGCCTGCTCAGCCCAGAACTCTTCACGTCGCTCGATCGAGCGCCGGTGAAACTCCTTATAGGCTCCCATTGTTGCACCCCCAAACGGCGTGACATGACGCTGCGTGACGTGATAGAGCGTGACGTGCGGAAGCGTGACCTGATAGGGCGTGATTAATGAAATATGTGCTCGACGCTACTAACCGACCTTCACGCATCACCATGTCACGCATTACCACGTCACGATTCACCATGTCACGAATCGTCTTGTCACGCCGTATCAAAGCTTGACGACGGCGCGGCCGCGAATCTGGCCCTTCAGCATCTTCTCGAAATAAGCGGGCAGCTCCCCGAGCGTGATGTCGTGCGCGATCTCCGGAATATGGCGCGGCTTGAGGTCGGTGGCAAGCCGGCCCCAGACCTTGCGCCGCAGCGGCATCGGCGTCTCTCCCGAATTCACCCCGATCAGGCGCACGCCGCGCAGGATGAACGGCAGCACGGTGGTCTTCAACTCGATCCCGCCGGCGTTGCCGAAGCTCGCGATGAGCCCCTCCGGCAGCATCGTGCGCGTGAGCCAGGCGAGGCTCTCACCGCCCACCGAGTCGAACGCCGCCGCCCACGTCCCTTTCTCCAGCGGGCGGTTTCCCATCTCGAGCTTGTGGCGCGAGAGCACTTCTGTCGCGCCGAGCCCTTTCAGGAACTCGTGCTCGCCATCCTTGCCGGTCACCGCGACGACATGGAAGCCGAGCTTCGCCAGCATGTCGATCGCGAGCGTCGCAACGCCCCCGGTAGCGCCGTTCACCAGCACCTTGCCCCTGCCGGGCGCCATGCCGTTCAACTCGAGCAGCTCCACCGCCAATCCTGCAGTGTACCCGGCGACGCCGAGCGCCGCGGCCTCGTACAGCGTGAGCCCTTTCGGCAGCGGCACCACCCAGTCCCCGGGCACCCTGCAGTATTGCGCGAAACCGCCGTCGTGGGAGACGCCGAACTCGTAGCTCGTGCAGATCACCTCTTCGCCGGCGTGGAAGCGGGAATCGAAGGATGACTCCACCGTGCCCGCGGCGTCGATCCCCCCGACGCGCGGGAAGGACCGGATGATCTTGCCCGCCCCGGTGGCCGCCAGCGCATCCTTGTAGTTCACGCTGGAGTAGGCGTTCCTGAACACGACCTCCCCTGCGGACAGCTCCTCGAGCCCGAGCTCGGTCACCCGCCCGCTGACTTTCTCGCCTTCGCTGAAAATCCGCAGCGCGCTGAACTTCTTCATCCGGATGGCTCCTGCTCCTGCCGCAGGAGCGGCTGCTCGAGATATTCGCGCGTCTGCATCTCGGCGAGCCGGCTCGCGGTGCGGTTGAACTGAAAGATCATTGCCTGCAGCTGGGCGTCGGCGCTGCGCGTTCCGCGCAGCAGCAGCTGATCGGGCTCGGCTTCCGCCGACAGGATGAGTTTTACGCGCTGGTCATAGAACACGTCAACCAGCAGCGTGAAGCGGCGCGCCTCGTCGGCGCGGTCGAGCCCCATGCGCGGCACCCCCGAAATGACGACGGTGTGGAAGCGCTTGGCGAGGTCGATGTAGTCGTTCTGCGAGCGGCCCCCGCCGCAGATCGCCTTGAAGTCGAACCACACGACGCCGCCGGCGCGGTGGCGGTAGGCGATGACGCGCCCCTCGACGTCGAGCTCCTGGCGCTCCTCCTCCACCTCCGCGATCTGCCTGAACGCCTGCATCAGGGCGCGGTCGGTGTCGGGCGCGAGCGGCGTGTGGTAGACCTTGAGCTTCCGCAGCGCGCGCTTGCGGTAGTCCACGCCTCCGTCGACCCCGATCACGTCGAGCCGGGACTTGATCAGCTCGATTGCCGGCAGGAAGTCCTCGCGCTTGAGGCCTCCTTTGTAGAGCTCGTCCGGGTGGTAGTTCGACGTCATGCAGTAGACCACGCCTTTCTCCAGGGTGCGTGTCAACAGCCGCCCGAGTATCAGCGCGTCCGCCACGTCCGAGAGCGCGATCTCGTCGAAGCAGACCAGGCGGTAGCGCTTCGCGATGCGCCCGGCGAGGGCGTCGAGCGGATCCACCGTGCCCTTCAGCTCGTCAAGCTCCCGGTGCACGTCGCGCATGAAGTGGTGGAAGTGCACGCGGCGCCGCCGCACGAGCGGCAGGCAGCGGTAGAAGCTGTCCATGAGAAAGGTCTTGCCGCGCCCCACCGGGCCCCACAGGTAGACGCCGCGCGGCAGCGGCGGATGCACGACGAGGCGGCGCAGCGCGGTGCTGCGCTGGCGCTTGTAGTCGCTCCACTCCTCGAAAAGCTGCTGCAGGCGCGTGACCGCGGTGTGCTGCGAGGGGTCCTGCTCGAAGCCGCGCCGGCGCAGGGCCTCGCGGTAGAGCTCCAGTACGGAGGAGGGCTGTGGAGCCGTCATTCCCGCGGAGGCGGGAATCCAGCTGTCTTCTGTCTTCATGGCATGCGTATTCTGGACTCCCGCCTTCGCGGGAGTGACGGAAAACTGTTCAGGTGTTCAAGCTGCGCTTCGCTACCCCGAGCGCAGCCTCCTTCAGCGCTTCGGAGAGCGAGGGATGGGCGTGGCAGATCAGCGCGATGTCTTCGGCCGAAGCGCTGAACTCCATCGCTACCACCGCCTCGGAGATCAGCTCGGATGCCATCGCCCCGATGATGTGCACGCCGAGGATGCGGTCGGTTTGCGCGTCCGCCACGAACTTCACGAATCCGCGCGTATCCCCCAGTGCGCGCGCACGCCCGTTTGCCAGGAACGGGAATTGCCCGGTCCGGAGCTGGACGCCCCCGCTTCGCAACTCCTGTTCGGTCTTGCCGACCCAGGCGATCTCGGGGGAGGTATAGATGACCCACGGAATGGTGTTGAAGTCCACGTGGCCGTGGCGCCCGGCCACGCGCTCGGCGACGGCGACGCCCTCCTCCTCGGCCTTGTGCGCGAGCATCGGACCGCGCACCACGTCGCCGATCGCCCACACCCCGGGAAGGTTCGTGCGGCATTCCGCGTCGACCTCGATGAAGCCGCGCTCGTCGAGCTTGAGGCCGGCCGCCTGCGCGTCGAGCCTCTGCGTGTTGGGCACGCGCCCGATGGACACGATCAACCGGTCGCATTCGAGCTTGCGTTCCCCCCCGCCCTTCATTGAATACTCGACGGTGACGCCCTTCTTCGCCGGCGTCACGCGAGCGATGCTCGCGCCCAGCACGATGTTGAGCCCCTGCTCCCCCGTGAAGATCTTCCAGGCCTCTTTCGCGACCGCCTCGTCCGCCGCCGGCAGGAACTGCTCGAGCATCTCGAGCATCGTGACCTCGGCGCCGAGCCGCCGCCAGACGCTGCCCATCTCGAGCCCGATCACCCCCGCCCCGATGACGCCGAGCCTCTTCGGGACCTCCGGCAGCGCGAGCGCCCCCGCGTTGTCGAGCACGAGCTTGCCGTCGAACGCCGCTCCCGGCAGCGGGCGCGGGCTGGATCCCGTCGCGATGATGACTTGCCGCGCCGCGATCTCTTCCTTCGCCGCGCCCGTCACGTTGACCCGCCATGCGCCGGCGCCGCCCTTGGCGAGGCTGCCCCGGCCGTGGATAAAGCTCACCTTGTTTTTCCTGAAGAGGTACTGGATGCCCTCGTTGTTCTGCCTCACCACCTTGTCCTTGCGCTTGAGCATCTGCGCGAGATCGAGGGCGAGGCCCTTGGCCTGGATCCCGTGCTCGGCGAAGGCGTGCGCGGCGAGCTCGTAATTCTCGGAGGATTGCAGCAGCGCCTTGGAGGGGATGCAGCCGACGTTGGTGCAGGTGCCGCCGAGCGCGGGCTTGCCGCCGGCGTCCTGCCAGTCGTCAACGCAGGCGGTGGCGAGCCCGAGCTGCGCGGCGCGGATCGCGGCGATGTAGCCGCCGGGGCCGCCGCCGATCACTACGACATCGAAAGACCTAGAACCCATCTCAAAAATACCGCCCGACTAGTATAAGCATGCCTTCGAGGACTACGGAATGGCGCGGGTCCTGTCAGAACGGTCAGGGCCCGCTCCGAGGCTTCCCGCGCATCCGGGCAATTGATTTGGCCATCGCGTTCTCTGGAGTCAGTACCAGTATCGGAAGCCTCGGATCAAACCCCGACCATTCTGCCACCCGCGCTCTCAGCACTGTTGCGGGCCGGGTACCCGCCCCGCGACATACGTGCTACGTTCAGGATGAACGATCGAAGTCGAAGGGCGAACAAGCAGGTTTTTGAGATGGGTTCTAGACATCGAGGAGGATGCGGGCGGGATCCTCGAGGGCTTCCTTGATCGCGAGGAGCGACAGCACCGCCTCGCGGCCGTCGATGATGCGGTGATCGTAGGAGAGCGCGAGGTAGTTGACGGGACGGATCACCACCTGGCCGTTCTCGGCGACCGGTCGCTCGCGGGTGGCGTGCACGCCGAGTATCGCGCTCTGCGGCGGGTTGATGATCGGCGTGGAGAGCATCGAGCCGAAGACGCCGCCGTTGGAGATCGAGAACGTGCCGCCGGTGAGCTCCTCGATCGTCAGCTTCCCGTCCTGCGCGCGCTTGCCGAAGTCCGCGATCCGCTTCTCGATCTCCGCCAGCGAGAGCTCGCCCGCGTCGCGCAGGATCGGGACCACGAGGCCGCGCGGGCTCGCGACCGCGATGCCGATGTCGTAGTAACCGTGGTAGACGATGTCGGTGCCGTCGAGCGAAGCGTTGACGACGGGAAATTTCCTGAGCGCGTGCACCGCCGCCTTCACGAAAAACGACATGAAGCCGAGCCGCACGCCGTGCTCCTTCTCGAAGCGCTCCCGGTAGCGGTTGCGCAGATCGATCACCGCCTGCATGTTGACTTCGTTGAAGGTGGTGAGGATCGCCGCCTCGTGCTGGGACTGCACCAGGCGCTGCGCGACGCGTGCGCGCAGCCGGGACATCGGCACGCGCTGCTCGGCCCGCCCCCCGGGAACGCCCGGCGCCTCGGCCGGAGCCGGTGCCCCCGGCCTTAGACCTGCCGGGGCTCCGGCCGGCGGCGCGGGGGCTGCCGCGGGACGCGCCTTGCCTTCGATCGCCCGCTGCACGTCCTCCTTGGTGACGCGCTCGCCGCGCCCGCTGCCTTCGATCGCGGCCGTGTCCACCCCTTTCTCCGCCGCAAGCTTGCGCGCCGCCGGCATCGCTGCCGGTGCGGCCGCCTTTGCGGGGGGCTTCGGGGCAGCTTTCGCTTCGGCCTTGGGCGCGGCCGCGGGCGCCTCGGTCTTCGGCCCGGCGGCGGCCGCGGGCTTTTCCGCCGCCTCGGTATCGATCTGGGCGATCACCTCGTTGCTCACTACGGTGCCGCCGTCACCCTTGATGATCCGGGTGATGACACCGGACTCCGGCGCTGGCGTCTCGAGCACCACCTTGTCGGTCTCGATATCGACGAGATTCTCGTCGCGCTTGACGCGCTCGCCCTGCTTCTTGTGCCAGGTGAGGAGCGTCGCCTCGGCGACGGACTCGGAAAGCTGCGGAACCTTGACCTCGACCAGCATGTGCGTCACCTAGCCCACCCCGTCGGCCCGCGACACGACGCCCACGGAGAGCGCGAGCTCCACGAGCTCCTTCTGCTGGCGGTCGTGCAGCGACTTGTAGCCGACCGCCGGCGACGCCGATGAATCCCGGCCGGCATAGATCAGTTTCTGGTGCGGCAGCATGTGGCGCTCGAGGTAATGCTGGATGCGGTGCCAGGCGCCCTGGTTCCGCGGCTCCTCCTGGCACCACACGATCTCGGCCGCCTTGCGGTAGCGCTCGATCTGGGCCTGGAAGTCCTCGTGCGGGAAGGGATAGAGCTGGGCGATGCGCGCGAGCGGCAGGTTCTTGAGCCCCCGCGCCTTGCGCTCGGCGCGCAGGTCGTAGTAGACCTTGCCGCTGCAGAACACGACACGCTTCACCTTGTCCGGATCGATGTCCTTCGCCTCCCAGTCCTCGTTGACCGGCTTGAACTTGTCGGTGGCGAACTCCTCGAGGGGCGAAACCGACTCCTTGTGGCGCAGGATGCTCTTCGGCGTGAACAGGATGAGGGGCTTCCTGAACGGCCGGACCATCTGCCGCCGCAGCAGGTAGTAGAGCTGGACCGGGGTCGCCGGGATGCAGACCTGCATGTTGTGATCCGCGCACAGCTGCAGGTAGCGCTCGATGCGCCCCGAGGAGTGCTCCGGCCCCTGCCCTTCGTAGCCGTGCGGAAGCATGAGCGTCAACCCGCACAGCCGGCCCCATTTGGACTCGCCCGAAGCGATGAACTGGTCGATCACGACCTGCGCGCCGTTGGCGAAATCGCCAAACTGGGCCTCCCAGATCACCAGCTCATTAGGCGCCGAGGTCGAGTAGCCGTACTCGAAGCCCACTACGGCTTCTTCTGAGAGCAGCGAGTCGATCACGACGAAGTCGCCCTGTTTCTCGCTCACGTGCTGCAGGGGCACATAGGTGCCTTGGTCCCAGCGCTCGCGGTTCTGGTCGTGCAGGACGGCGTGGCGATGGAAGAAGGTGCCGCGCGCACTGTCCTGCCCCGAGAGCCGGACCGAGTAGCCTTCATCGAGCAGCGTCGCGAAAGCGAGGTGCTCGGCCATGCCCCAGTCGAGAGGGAGCTTGCCCTGCGCCATCTGCCTCCGGTTCTCGATGATCCTCTGCACCGAGGGGTGGAGCTTGAAATTGTCGGGAACGGTGGTGATGCGCTCGCCCAACTTCTTCAGCGTCTCGAGCGGCAGCCGGGTGTCGTCGCGCTCGTTCCACTTGGATCCCTTGTAGCGGCTCCAGTCGATCTCGAACGGGGGCTTGTACTTCGACAGGATGGTCTGGTTGGTGTGATAGCCCCCGTCGAGCGCCTTGCGGTAGGTCGCGACCAGTTCGTCGCCCGCGCCGGCCCCGATCACGCCTTCCTCCGCAAGGCGCTCCGCGTAAAGATGGCGCGTGGTGGGCAGCTTCGCGATCGTCTTGTACATCAGCGGCTGGGTCACCATCGGCTCGTCCTGCTCGTTGTGCCCGAGGCGCCGGTAGCAGACGAGGTCCACCACCACGTCCTTGTCGAACTTCTGCCGGTAATCGAGCACGATGCCGGTCACGAGGCACACCGCTTCAGGATCGTCGCCGTTGACGTGGAAGATCGGGACCTCCAGCATCTTCGCGACGTCGGTGCAGTAGAGCGTCGAGCGCGCATCCCGCAGGTCCGAGCAGGTGAATCCGATCTGGTTGTTGATGACGATGTGCACCGTTCCGCTCGTGCCGTAGCCGCGCGTCTGGGCCATCTCGAAGGTTTCCATGTTGACGCCCTGCCCCGCGAACGCGGCGTCGCCGTGAATCAGCACGGGCAGCACCTGGTCGCCGGTATGGTCGCGGCGGCGGTGCTGGCGCGCCCGCACCGAGCCCTCGACCACCGGGTTGACGATCTCGAGATGGGAAGGATTGAACGC